>Ga0208103_1000348_pt1 | contig 17658 bp, 20 predicted proteins | sample CryBogmetaGMA75M_FD_184550 | JGI IMG/M metagenome (GOLD analysis project Ga0208103, IMG submission 184550) | Freshwater microbial communities from Crystal Bog, Wisconsin, USA - MA7.5M (SPAdes) | ecosystem: Environmental > Aquatic > Freshwater > Lake | place: Crystal Bog, Wisconsin, USA... | reverse complement strand
GTGGTATGATGTTTCCTCCCACATGCTTTGGATTGGCGATCGAACACGTCAGCTTGATGGTGCGCACGTTGAATTTATGCGTGGTATTCAAAACCCAATAGGAATTAAAGCAGGTCCTTCTATGGACCCTGAGGATTTGATTCGTTTGTGTGATGTACTAAATCCGAATAATGAATCGGGTCGGCTGAATGTCATCGTACGTATGGGTGCAGATAAAGTAGCTGATGGAATGCCAGCTTTGATTCGTGCTGTTGAGCGAGAAGGAAAAAAAGTATTATGGAGCTGTGACCCAATGCACGGAAATACCATTACGAGTAATGGATACAAAACCCGTCCGGTGGATGCAATTTTAAAAGAGATGAAAGAGTTTTTCCAAGTTCATAAGTCTGAGGGAACCTATGCCGGTGGTGTTCATTTGGAAATGACAGGTAAAAATGTTACGGAATGTCTTGGCGGATCGTTTGAAATTACTTCTGATAATCTCAAAAGCCGTTATCACACACATTGTGACCCAAGATTGAATGCTGACCAATCATTAGAACTCGCTTTCTTGATTGCAGATACACTTCGAGAAGCGCATCCTTAAAAACATCTATTTACAATTCGGGCAAATGCCCGAAATGACAATGGATACTTCATCTGTACGATAATCACTATTTTTTACCGTATCTTCCATCAGTTTCTTTGAGTCAAAGGGAATGTCTTTGAGCTCACCACATGTTTTGCACAGAACGTGGGCGTGTGCTATTTTTTCAATTTCGTATTTTGTTTTTTGCCCTGGTATTTTAACTTCACGTATTAAATTGACATTTAGCATTGTATGAATATTTTTGTAAAGTGTAGCAAGCGAAATAGAAGAAAATTGTTCGCGAATCTCTTTAAAGAGCTCATCAATATTAATGTGACCAAAATATTCCATGAGGGTAATAATTGCAATTCTTTGTGGAGTCACTTTAAGTTGGTGATGCTGTAGTAAGTGTTTATTTTTCATTTAGAATGCGTCGATTACCCTTTGGAGTTCGTCGGGTTTATTGGAATATTGCATTGCAATATCTTTACTGATCATTTTTTTACGTAAGAATTCTACAATTTCTTGCGTTTGCGTGGTCATTCCAGTACCTTGCTGATTGAGCTGCATTTGAGAATAGAGTTGATGTACCTTGTCTTCACGTATCAAGTTGGCAATGGCTGGATTGGTAATCATAACTTCTTGTGCTGCAACACGTCCTCCACCTATTTTTGGCAAAAGAGCTTGGGAAATAACAGCAATAAGAGAAGTTGAGAGTTGAGCGCGAACTTGAGGTTGTTCATCACCACCAAAAACGTCGATAATACGATTAATTGTGCTAGGCGCTGAGTTGGTATGAAGCGTTCCAAAAACTAAGTGACCTGTTTCCGCAGCAGTAAGGGCAGCTGCAATCGTTTCACGGTCACGCATCTCCCCAATCAAAATGACATCAGGGTCTTGACGAAGTGCATACTTCAGTGCAGTGGAAAAACTTTTGGTATCACTTCCGATATTGCGCTGAGAAAAAAGACATTTTTTATTCGTGTGAACAAACTCGACGGGATCTTCTACGGTAATGATATGTCGTGCTTCATTGAGATTAACTTCATTGAGCATTGCTGCCAAAGTTGTAGACTTACCGCTTCCAGTTGGACCCGTAACCAGTATTAGCCCTTTTTCACGCTTAATTAGTTCTTTAAAGATTTTTTTGGCATTTAAATCATCTAATGAGGGAATAATGGTCGGAATAATACGAAATGCACAGGCAACGTCATCCATCGTTTTGTAGTAGTTGGCACGAAAGCGACCTACATCAGGAATAACGATGGAAAAGTCAAGTTCATTGTTTTCTTCAAATACCTTTTTTTGTTTTTCGGTTAGAAGTGAATACGCCATCTCTTCGATTTGCTTACCGTCCATAACGGGCAAATTAAGAGCAACCAGTCGTCCATCAATACGAATTTGAGGTTCAGAACGACTAACAAGGTGTAAATCGGATGATTTGTAAGCAACGACACTTTTTAAAAGCTTGTAAATATCAAGTGTTTGATTCATAATAAAAAGATTCCTTCGTATTGAGTTGGATTGAAACCGATGATAATATTTGAGTTGTATTCTATCACTGGGCGCTTGATAAGACGATTTTCTTTTGACATCCATTCAATTTTATCATTGTCACTAAGTGCTAATGATTTCAAATTCAAAGTCCTGTATGTAGTGCCTTTGGCATTAAGCAAAACAGAAAGTGGAGATTTTTGAGACCATTGAGATATTTTATCTTTCTCAACGGGAGAAGTCTTAAAATCAACAAAAGTGTACTCAATCGAATGATCATGAAAAAACTTGAATGCTTTTTTGACAGAACCACAGTTTTTAATTCCGTAAATAGTAATCATCTGAATTACTCAATGATTTTTGGAACGATGAAAAAGTGCTCTTGTGCATGCGGTGAGTGCGACAAAATATCGTCATTTATTGCTCGATTAACATTTCCGATGTCTTCACGCAAAAGTGTAGCAGTTGATTCCATCGAAAAAGTTGGGTTGATTCCATCGGTATTTAATTCCGAAAGATTATCGACAAAAGAAACGATTTCAGACATTTGTTCAATCATTTGAGCACGATTTTCATCAGAGATTTGGAGATAAGAGAGTTTTTCTAGTCGTTGTAAAAGTTTTTCATCGATTTTCATAGTTAAGTAACCTAAAGAGAATTTTATACCCTTATTGTAGCGAAAAAAGAGATTTTACGGAACTTTAACAACAGTTGAGTTATTATTGTAGCAAAATACATAAATATTAATACCCTATAGGAGTCCTTTTGAGCCTAAAAGAGAATATACAAGCCCTTAAAGAAGAACTAAATTCGGAAGAAAAGTTTTTTGAAAGTGCGGTTAGAACAGAACGTTTTGTCAAAAAATATCAAAAACCAATGATTGCATCCGTGATTGTAGTGTTCTTGAGTTTGGGTGGAAGTGTTGTGTACCAAATGCTTCATGATGCCAAGGTTGAGCGTGTTAATGTGGCGTTAAATACGTTGTTGATGAATCCTTCAGATCAAAATGCCTTAAAAGAACTCTCATCGCAGGGTGGATCGTTGTATGAGTTATACAGTTTGTCTAAAGCATTACATGACAATGATGTAAAAACACTTCAAGTGCTTCAAAGTGCTAATTCTTCAGAAGTATCTGATATTGCGTCGTATGAGAGTGCTGTTTTATCAAAAGATACTAAAGCTTTGGATGTGTACAGTAAAAAACAAGGCTCAATTTACCAAGAACTAGCAGTCATTGAGTTAGCAGTATCATCGATTCAAAAAGGTGATATTAAAGCAGCCCATAGCTCTTTGGCTTCAATTAAAGAAGACTCAGCAGTTTATCCATTAGCACAAATGCTAAGCCATTACGGAGTAAAATAATGAAATATTTATGGGTAGGTTTGAGTGTTTGCAGTGTACTTTTTCTGAGTGGTTGTTCTCAAAAGGAAGTATTTAAACCAGAACACGTTAAAGGTGAATGGCGCAGTGCAGGACGTTTAAGTGCTCCTATATCTCAAGTCACACAATCAGGTGCGGTGCTGTCAAATGGAAATATTCTTACTAAAACAGGAGAAAAAAAGCAAAAAATTTCTGCTGATTTTCGTTTGCTTAACATCAGTGATGAATGGATTATTACCCAAAACAGTAAAAATGATTTAGAATTAATTCCAGAAGACGCAGTGAGTGAACATGTTATTATTGAAGTGAAGCGAACGGTTGCTTCTGCGAGTATTCAAGGTGATGTTCTTGCAATTTTATTTGGAAATAATGAAATGGCGTTGTATTCGTTACAAACAAAAAAAATGACATTTAAAGAAAATTCTAATGCGCCTATAGCCGTTGATGCACGAATAGCTAATCCGTATTTCTTAAAAGATTTAGTGGTATTTTTGAGTTTGGATGGAAAAATTGTGATTGTCAATGCCACTGATAAAAAGCTTTTACGTTCAATTATTGTTGGTTCTGAAGAATATTTTAACAATATCACTTATTTGAATGTGATCGAAAACAATATGATTGCATCTACTGGTAATACAGTATTGTCTCTTTCACAAAAAGAGAATCGTGAGAAATACGAAGTACGTGACATCGCTTATACCGAGGATGGTGTTTGGTTAACAACCAAGCAAGGTGAAGTTATCGCTCTAAGTCCGACTTTGCAGTATAAAGCGAAGAAAAAATTTCCTTTTGCGCATTTTGTAGGAATCAGTGTTCAAAATGATCGTGTTTATGTACTAGAGCAGGGTGGGTACATGATTGCTTTGAGTAAAAATTTACTTTCTTACGATGTGTATGATATTGATATGAATCATGATAGCGTTTTTGTTGGAGATGGGAAAATTTATTTTGATGATCGGTACATTGAAATCAAATAATGTCATCAGGAGTTGAGGCTTTTTTAGAATACATTACGATAATAAAAGCTCTTAGCCCTAAAACCATTGAAGCCTATCGTCATGATTTAACGGAAATTGAGACGGTAGCATCGGGAGCACTTGTCGGATTAGACAGTGCTTCTATTTTTAAAGCTCTTTCAAAGATTGAAAACAAACGGACTCTCAACCGAAAATTATCTGCGATTAACTCTTTTTTAGATTTTTGTCATAATCAGCGGTTCGACTCAAAATTATCCAAGTTTTCACTCTCAAAACTCCCTAAAACACTCCCAAAATATTTACCGTTTGAATCCATTATGCGTGGACTTGAATCTATTGATCGAAGTAATTGGTTGGGACAGCGTGATTATGCATTAATCCTTTTTTTATACGCGACGGGGACTAGGATCAGTGAGTGTTTAGAGGTGAAAGAAGACGATATTGAGGGAGAGTGGCTGCGAGTCCGTCACGGCAAAGGGGAAAAAGAGCGCTATATCCCCATCGCACAAGAAGCGTTAAAGGCACTGCGCGACTACCAAAACGTATGCCCGTGTGTAAAACAACGGGTTTTATGGATGAACTATCGCTATGAACCGTTAAGCCGTATCTCAGCGTTTAAAATCACCCAAAAATATTTGGGAGTTTCTCCCCACGCCCTTCGTCATTCGTATGCGACAGGGCTTATTTTAGGGGGTGCTGATTTGCGTGTTGTTCAGGAGCTTTTAGGACACGCATCATTGCTCACAACACAAATTTATACTCATGTACAAAAGAGTAATTTGCAAGCAACGGTTTTAGAGTGTCACCCGATGGCACTTTATCCGTCATAAACTTCCGTTAACTAACTATTCCTCTATTTTATGGGCAATTTTACCGGGCATTGCCTCTTTGTTTGCAAGAAGATCTTCCATTTGACGTTTTACTTTATCGTAGCGAAACTGTTCTTTGAAGCCTTGAATTCTTCCCCCCGCAGCGTTAGGATGTCCACCTCCGCCGACCCATTCGCCCGCCATCGCAGCAACATCTACTTTATCATGTCCGCGCAAACTCATGGTTCCGCGAGTCCCAACATCGACGATAAAATCAAAGTCCGGATTGGTGGTTAAAAAACCATTTCCGATAATGGAGGTATTACCCAAGCCATAGCTTAAAAATCCACGCCATCCTTTATAATATACGGTCATAGTAGAGCGTTTTGTCCCTAGCAGTGCTACGATGTGTTTGGTTGAGAGATTGTCGAGAGTGTTGTCTTTATCTTCTTTGAAAAACTCTTTTTTCATTTTATGAAGTGCTTCATCGAGAGCGATATTGGCATTTTCATGAAAACGCATGAGGGCTGCCTCTTCTAGGAGGGCAAGTTTGTAGGCGCGATCTTCATTGGCAAACATCACACGGCTCAGTTCACGTGCATCACTGATGAGGCGCATGCATACTTTACCGTATTCGAAATCTTCTACTTCATCTTGATGCCATAAATCAACAGCGTTGACTACTTTCACAAACGCTTCGAGCCATCCGCCTGCTTTGAGTCCGTAATTTTCAATTGCATACTCATAGACGATTTTGGTTGCGCAACGATCTGTATCGAGAAAGTACCACTCGTATTGGGCTGCTGTATCTTTTCCACTTCCATGGTGATCGAGGAGTGTGATGGTAATGTTCCAACCTGTTTCATTGAGCTTTTTAATTTCAAAATGAAGCCATTTTGCCTCATCAGGAGTGAGATTTAGATCACTGATAAGAATGGTCGCTTCTTGTTTTGTTTTTTTGAGGGTATCGAGAATCTCTTCGAGACGATCCATAACTTCGGCGCCATAGTTTGCATTGTAACTAATCATTGTGTGTGCAGTTTGAGCCATAACCAGTTGAGCGCTGTACCCATCGAGATCGATATGGGAGAGGTGGTAGAACGTTTTATTCATGAATATCCTATTTGTCTAAAGTGATGGAACCGAGAACTTCAAATTTGGCACTGGAATCAATCTCAGCATGTGAAAGAACCACGATGTCGAGATTAAAGCGCTCATAAATTTCTGCCAAGGGACGACGAAGTTTGGGGTCAACGATAATAATAATGGGGGAGACTCCACGTTGAAGAAGTTCACTGGCTTTGGCACTGGTAGCTTGAATGAGAGCATTGATTTCCCCTACATTGAGCTGTAGTTGGCGCGTACCGTCTCGCTCTAGTGATTTTTCTAGCAGTCGCTGTTCGCTCATGGTTTCAAATGTGAGTAATTTTATCACTCCATCAGGGCTCGTGTAGCTTTGAGTGATGATACGAGAAAGCTTGGCGCGTACATGTTCAGTGATGGTATCTATATTTTTAGTGTATTCGCTGACATCGGCAATCGTCTCTAGGATACTTATCATATCTTTAAGAGGGATACGTTCATGCAGCAGTGCTTTAAATACCCGTTGAATGAGTCCAATATTGGCAACTTTGAGTAAGTCATCAATGAGAACAGGATAGTCGTTTTTAATTTTGTCCATAAGAGATTGTGTCTCTTGACGGGTCAGGAGCTCTTCTGCATATTTTTTGACCAATTCGCTCATGTGCGTAGAGATAACAGTAGAGGGGTCAACGACCGTGTACCCATTGATAATAGCGTCCTCTTTTAGTTCAGGGGCAATCCAAAACGCATCCAGACCAAATGCAGGTTCTTTGGTTGCTTCCCCTTCAATCTCTCCGATAGCCATCCCGCTGTCCATCGCTAAAAATTTATCAGGCTGGATCAGTCCATCCCCGATCATTACCCCTTTTAAGAGAATCGAATATTCTGTGGGTTTAAGATGTAAATTATCACGAATACGTACTTGTGGCATCAAAAAGCCAAAATCAGAAGCAATTTTACGGCGCATAGATCGGATACGTTCGAGTAAATCTCCCCCTTGATTGCTGTCTGCAAGGCGGATAAGCTGATACCCAAGGGTGAGTTCCAACATCTCGATTTTGAGAATATCTTCGAGTGCCGCTTCTTCATCTTTGGCAATTTCTTCATTGCTTTTTCGACGAGGAGCGAGAGAGGTCGAACCCTCAGTGGTTCCTCCAGAAGCAGTTGCACTACTTTTTGCAGTTGTTGGAGTAGACGTAAGATTGAGTTCTCCCTTCTCGTATTTGTGAAGTGCATATCCAAGCCCTAAGAAAATTAAACCGACAAATCCCATAGAGATAGTTGGTAATCCAGGGGTAAGAGCAAACATCATCATGATAACACCGACGATAATCATTACTTTAGCATTTCCCATAAGCTGTTTGATACTGCTTTCGGCAAAATTTCCTTCATCATTGGAAGCGCGAGTAATCATAATACCCGTAGCAGTAGAAATAATAAGAGCCGGAATTTGAGAGACTAATCCGTCCCCGATGGTGAGGATGGTGTAGGTCTGTGCACTGGTAGAAACATCGAGATCAAACTGAAACATACCGATCAAAAAACCGCCGATAATATTGATAAAGGTGATGATGATTCCCGCAATTGCATCACCTTTGATAAATTTACCTGATCCGTCCATCGCTCCATAGAAATTAGCATCTTGCAAAATCTCAGCACGACGGCGTTTTGCTTCTGTTTCTTCGATGAGTCCGCTGTTGAGATCGGCATCAATCGCCATTTGTTTTCCGGGCATTGCATCGAGAGTAAAACGAGCGGCTACTTCGGCGACGCGATTGGAACCTTTGGTAATAACCATAAAGTTGATCAAAACAATGATACTAAAGACAATTACCCCGATAACGTAATTGCCCCCTACGACGAAATTTCCAAAACTGGTAATGATGTCACTGACCGCTTCAGGTCCTTCATGTCCTTTGCTCAAAATCATACGAGTGGTAGCGATATTGAGTGAAAGCCGAAAGAGGGTGATAATCAACAATAAAGTTGGAAATGTGGTCAAATCCGTAGGTTTAGGGATATACAATGAAATAAGGAGAATAAGAACCGATAAAGAGATAACAATAGCAAGGAAAAAATCGAGCATTCCACTGGGTAGCGGGATGATGATGATCGCCAAAATGGTCATGACAAAAATGACAACACTTAAGTCTCGTGATGCAAAAATGGCGGAGATGATACCTTGAGTGGTTGGGGTTTTGTTTTTTGCTTTTGCCAAAAATTACTCTTCTAAAATAGCTTCAAGGGTTAAAACGCCTAAAAAAGCATCCACTTTACCCTGTAATCGATTTAAAAATGGCCACAAAGAGCAGGTCATGGCTTTGTTGGAGGGGCACTCGTCTTTTGAAGGAGCGCAGTTAAAAACGGCAGGACTTTTACCCTCAGCTGCTTCCATGACTTCCAGCATCGTTATGTCACAACTAGGTCGTGCCAGCTCAAATCCGCCATTTACCCCTTTAAAGGATTTTAAAATCCCTTTACGCGCAAGCGATTGGAGAATTTTGGCTAAAAAGCTTTTTGAAATGTCGAGTTCACGAGAGAGGCTGTCTACATCCAGCGGGTGGGAGGCTTTGGCTAAAATGATGAGGGACAATAGAGCGTATTCGCTTGCTTTAGTCATCAACATCACTATACCCCTTATTTTATTTTTTTAATAGAAAAGATATTATAGCTAAATTCTATTAGAGAGAGTTTTACCGCAAAAGGAGAGTTTTTTAGTTATAATTCCGACCCTGCTTGAAGAGAGTTCTCTCAACCCAAGTAAATTAACTACCCATCAGGAGGCTATTATGGCTTTAGATACGGCTAAAAAAATAGAAATTATTAAAGAGTTTCAACGTACAGAAGGTGATACTGGTTCAAGCGAAGTGCAAATTGCATTGCTTTCAAAACGTATCAGTGATTTAACGGAACACCTTAAAATCTTCAAAAAAGATCACTCATCACGTCTTGGTCTTTTGAAATTGGTTGGACAACGTCGTCGTTTGATGCGTTATTTGAAACGTACAAATCGTGCAAGCTACAACAAGCTTATTGCTGAACTTGGTATCCGCGACAACATCTAAATTCTTCACCTTTCGTCATTCCCGTGAAAACGGGAATCCAGCTTTCCCCTGTTTTTAATCTACTTAAATTTTTCTAATCACGCATCATGATGATAATGATCCAACATCCGTTTGTACTCTTCACAAATTTCTTCTACTGTTAATGAATTTTTGTACATCCGTAAAACTTGGCGAATAAAATCGAGGGGATATTCTACAGGTAACCCTCGGTTACGTTTGTATATCTCACTTAGAGTATTGTACATCTCTTCATAAACCTCCGGAGCTTCGGTTTTCAGTCGTTGAAGATTTTCTTCGGCTTGGATTAATTTAGTATCATTAAATTCACCGCGTTCATGGGTCGTTTTACGGTATCGTACATAGTCTTTAAGACTTTTTTTGTTGAGGATATGATCGGTGAAAGCTTCTATTAATAACATTCTGTCTCCTTTAAGTGAGTATCCGTGTGCAACAATTGTACGCCTGAAGTATAGCAACAGTGTAGCAGTGACGTGAGATGAGTTGTATAAATTTTATACATAATGTTCTATTCGAATTTTAAGCATAATAAGGCATAATAATCAAAAATATATGGAGAGATTATTATGAAAATTGCTGTACCTGTTGTAGATGATTCGTTGAAATTAGCTGGAAATGCCGGACATACTCCCTATTTTGCGGTGTATAACCTCAAAGGAGGGATGTTCCGAAGTTTTGAGTTTGAAGGACTTCGTGCCAATCCAAAAGTTGCAGGGGAAGAAGATCATCACGACCACGATGAACATCATACCTGCGATCATGATGACAATGATGTTGAACATCTAAAAGCGCATGATACGATGGCAGATGCTATTCATGATTGCGATTATCTCGTGGTTAAAATGGCGTGTAAAAATACGGCTAAAAGTATGAGTAATTTAGGGATCAAAATCAAAAAGTATAACGGAACTGAAGCAAATGCTCAAAAGATCTTGATGGAACTTTCGCCTCAATTTACGTAAAATTTTTCGAATAGGGGTTTTTATACCCCGAAAATCTTCTTGGCTCTTTCTAAATCTTCTACGGTGTCAATTCCAAATCCGCTGCTGGCAACTTTTACCATGGATATTTTTTTGCCATGATAGAGGGCGCGAAGCTGTTCGAGTTTTTCGATGTCTTCCAACGGTGCTTCACCCAAAGCGCAAAAATCATGCAAGCTTTTTTTTGTAAATCCATAAATCCCGATATGTCCGAAATACGATGCTTCTCCACTGCGATTAAACGGGATAGGCGAGCGGGAAAAATAGATGGCATTGTGGGCGTCATCGGTGATGACTTTTACCATGTTGGGGTCATTTGCGGATTCGGTGTTGATGGCGTTGTAGCAGCTAGCCATAACGAACGGAGCATTTTGTGATTTTAGCGCATTGAGACGTTCGATGAGTTGCACTAAAACCTCTGTTTCGATAAACGGTTCATCGGCTTGGACGTTGATGATAAGTTCATCGTCAGGAATGTCGAGGAGTTGGGCGCATTCATTGATACGGTCGGTTCCGCTTTTATGGGTTGTAGAAGTAAGACGGGCTTCGACTCCGTGAGCAGCACAAATTTCTAATATTTTTTCGTCATCACACGCAACAACAACACGGTCAAGTGATTCAACTCTCTTGGCAGTGCGAATGACCATCGGCAAACCACCGATATCGGCGAGAACTTTTTGCGGAAAGCGGGTAGAGGCGAGACGGGCAGGGATGATAATCATTAGTAAACCTTGGTAACGATATAATTATTAAATTATAACTCAAAGGTAGATAATTGCTTCTTTATCAAATTGATGGCGGCTATTGTTACAACAGCGATTCGATACTTTTGTACGGGTTTATCACTTCATTTGCTCCAAAAGGTCGTATGCTCGACGTAGGAACGGGATGTGGGATTGTTGGGCTTTTGGTGGCTAAAGATTGTGATGTTCAGCTTGAAGGTATTGAAAAACAGAGCCTTTATGTCGAGTTTGCCCGTCGCAATGCACAGATTAACCAGATTGATTACAACATTCATGAAGGTGATTTTACTGAATTTCATGATTCAAAAGGGTTTGACTGGATTGTTTCCAATCCTCCTTTTTATCATGAAGGTTCTGCCCGCTCTGAAAATCAAATGGTTCATCAAGCCCGCTACAATGTCCATTTACCCATTGAAATTTTTGCCCAAAAAATTGTAAAACTTTTGAAACCAAAAGGGCAAGTGGCTATTTGTTATGACGCGCGACAATTTGTACCGCTTTGCAGTGCGTTTGAAGATGCTGGATTAAGAGTCACTAATGTACAATTCGTCCATTCAAAGCAAGATCGCCAAAGTACACTAGTAATGATACATGCGAAAAAAAATAGTAAGTCAATGACTACTGTCTTGCCTCCATTGATAACATTTGAAAATGAAAAATATACTCCTGTAGTACAGGCAATTTACGATAAAGCAAAGGTGCATAGTATCAAATGTCCGATTTAATGACACAAGAAGGGTTTTGTTACGCCTTTAATCCCAATGCGTGTGCCTCATGCGGAGGTAACTGCTGTACGGGAGAGAGTGGCAATATTTTTGTTTCTATAACCGAAATTACCGCCATTGCAAAGCTTTTAAACCTCGATGAGAGAGAGTTTCGTCGTAATTTTTTACGTAAAGAAGCCTATCGTTATTCACTCAAAGAAAAAGTGGTAAACGGCTCGTATGATTGCGTGTTTTTTAATCGTTCATTAAATGGGTGTAGTATTTACGAAGCTCGTCCGCTGCAGTGCCGAACGTTTCCGTTTTGGGATTATTTTCGTCACCGTGTTGATGAGCTAAAAGCTGAATGCCCAGGGATAATAGGATGAATAAATTTTTCGTACTTGTACTGATGATTACTGTCAGTTTACAAGGTGTTGCAAAAGAACAAAAAAAAAGTGTGTCAAATCAGCCAATTGAGATAGAAGATGAAACGTACGTTTTGGCAGCGATGGATGCCCAAATACGTCAAAAAAATACGTTAGCAGCACGTTATTTTGATACACTTTACAGTAAAACAGGACAAAAAGAGTATTTGTATCAATCGTTGCGTATGGTTGAGCAAAGCAATGACATTGAGAAACTGACTCATTTAACCCAAGTTGCATTGCTTGCACATCCTGAAGATCAAACGTTACAGCGTTTTGCGATTATTGCATTGCTTAAAAGCGGAAAATTTTCGCAAGCAGCACAGGAATCATCTCTCTTAAGTGAGCAAACCAAAGCAGCCAGCGATTATGCATTAAACGCAGAAGCATTAATAAAGTTGGATAATTTTCAAGGGGGTTATGTTGCCCTGAAAAAAGGTTATGATCTTGCACACGACGAAGATATGGCAGATCGCATAGCGCTTATTATGTACGCGCATTTGGATCAAAAAAAAGAGGCTATAGCTTTCTTAAAAGAGCACATTTCAGCACATGGAAACAGTAAAATTATCGGTAAACGTTTGGGAAGTTTGTATGCAGATAGCGGTGCTCTTGATGATGCGGCATTAATGTACGAACAAGTATATGATTTGAGCTTAGATCCGCTGATTGCACAAGAGGCAGTTAAGATTTATGCCTATCAGCAAAACATCATGAAGCTCAATGCAATACTTGAAAAATCGAATGTTAATGATCCTCTTTTGTTGGAATTGTATGTTCAGAATAAGAAATTTGATAAAGCTTCGCAATTAGCAAAAAAACTCTACAAAAAAGATCAAAATCCCCTCTATTTGGCTCAAAGTTCTGTGTTCGCGTATGAAGCATCTGCCAATAAAAACGATCCTCTTCTTTTAAATGAAGTCGTTGATGGGCTCAAGCAAGCCAACAGCGAGCTTGAAAATCCTTTGTACTCAAATTATTTGGGTTATTTGATGATTGATCATGATCTTGATGTCGATGGTGGTATGGAATACGTGAAAAAAGCACTCGTTGCACAGCCAGAATCTCCATTTTACCTCGACTCTCTCGCATGGGGACATTATAAAAAAGGTGAATGCGTAGAAGCACTGCGTCTGATGAAGCAGGTTGAATCAATGATTGGGACAGATGAAGATGAGGTAAAGCAACATCTTAAAGCCATTGAAATGTGTAAAACTAAGGAGTAGTAATGATATTAGACGACATCATCAAAAAAACAAAAGAAGACTTAAAAGAGCGCGAAGCTAAATTTAGTATGGAGTGGTTGGGGCGTTCTTTGGCATTTAATGCGCGTGCTCCACGTGATGTACGTCCATTTTTGACGGCAACTCCTGATGAGCCGTATCGCATCATTTCAGAAGTTAAAAAAGCGAGCCCTTCTCGTGGTATTATTCGTGAGGATTTTGATCCAGTGGCTATTGCACAAGCGTATGAACGTGGTGGGGCTAATGCCATTTCGATTTTGACGGAACCCCATTTTTTTCAAGGGAATTTGGATTATTTGGCAGAAATCCGCCGTTATGTCGGTATTCCTCTGTTACGCAAAGATTTTATTATTTCCAAATATCAACTTTTAGAAGCGCTTGTATATGGTGCTGATTTTGTCCTTCTTATTGCAGCAGCTCTCTCTAAGTCAGAGCTCAAAGAACTGTTGAACTATACGCGTCATTTAGGGATGGAAGCGTTAGTCGAAATCCATGACAAAGCAGAACTTACCAAAGCAATTTATGCAGGTGCTGATATTATCGGGATTAATCACCGTAATCTTCAGACCTTTGATATGAACATGAATCTGAGTTATGAACTCATCCCTCTCATCCCTAATGGAAAAATTATTGTTGCGGAAAGCGGTATTTATGAACATGGACAATTGGAGGATTTAAGTAAAGCAGGTGTCGATGCTTTCTTGGTTGGAGAGTCCTTAATGCGCCAAGATGATGTCGAAAATGCACTCAAAAAACTCAAAAACGGGTAATTTTTCCGTTTTTATACCGCGTACCTCTTCTCTTTAGTATTTATAAAGTTTTATATTTATAAAATGGTTCAGTAGTGAATATGTAAGGAGATAAGAGTTTAAGTTTATTTTCTTATACTTCGTATTAATTATTAAAATAAAGGATGGGATAAGGTATGAAATCAGCACTCATAACATTATGCAGCTTGATGGTTCTATCAACCTCGGTATTTGCTGCAAGTGGTAAAGACTTAGCTAAAACACTCAAATTGGATGCAAGCTCCAAGGCAATTAAGCAGTGGGAAAAAGTTTTTGAAAAACCCGACAAAATGGCTTCCATGGGGATTGATAAACTAAGTGACGGCGATCAAAACGCTTTAAAAGGATATTTAACATCTCACGCTGCTGATTCGGATCATCCCGAAGCCGCAGGTTTATAATTTAAAAGAGGAACTCTTATGAAAAAAACTATTATACTCAGTGCTCTTGCTGCACTTGTTGTCAGTTCGCATGCAGCGGATACTTCAGTTCAGGCACAAATTGATGAATTGAAAAGTAAAATCGAAGCATTGCAAAAAGCACAGAACGAACAAATGTCAAAACAGGCTGTACAAGTGAGTAAGACAGAAACTACTCGTGTGGATGAACTCGAAGATCGTATTGATAAAGTTGAAACGGCTTCTATGGTCAATAAAATCAATTGGGGTGTCGATTTTAGAACACGCGTTGATTCGTTTAAACGTACTGCTGCAGATGGAACACAAAGCTCTAACAACGATGTATGGTCAAATCGTTTGCGACTTAATATGTCCTCCGTTATTACCGATGATATGAAGTTTACCGGTCGCGTCGTGATGTATAAAAATTGGGCAGACAGCTATGCTTACCCATATTCAGGAATGGATCCGATGCAAGGTCGCCGACCCAGTGACAGCTCAATCTTTGTGGATCGTGCTTATGTTGACTGGACAGTGTTAAAAGGTCAAGTTCCTTTGGCTTTGACTATCGGTCGTCAGCCGAGTTCAGATGGTCCATCTCATCAGTTTAAAGACAATACGGTTCGTAAGTCAACCTACTCAGCGCTCAGTTTTGATGGTGGAGCGGATGGTGTCGTTGCGACTGTTGGACTTTCAAAAATTACCAGTATTCCTGATATGGCATTGCGTCTTGGTTATGGCAAAGGGTATCAGCAAAATACTGGAGCCAGTTACGTTGGAGCTTCAGGAGGAATCGCCGATACAAAAGTGGTTGGAGCCTTTTTGGATGCAGGGCTTGGAATCGCAGGTTCATTGGCACAAATCAGTGCAGTTAAAGCGACAAATGTTGTTTCGAATACTCCTCCAACTACCTTGGGTGTTTCGACGAATGCAAATATAGGCGATGTAAGTCTCTATACGGCAATGGTTGAATTTACTAATTTAGCGAATAGCAATCTTGATTTGTTTGCTCATTATGCTATGTCCGTCTCTTCACCAAATGGGGTAACAAGTGCATACGGTCCATATAATATGGGATTATTAACCAATACTATAGGCGATACTGCTGAGAAAAAAGGTCATGCATACTGGGTTGGTGGACGCTATACGTTTGAAAATACCATGTTAAATAATCCTCGTGTTGGGCTTGAATACAACCACGGAAGTCAAAACTGGTTTAGCTTTACGCAGGGATCAAACGACGTAACCAACAAGCTTGCAACACGTGGAAATGCAACAGAAGCGTATTACATCCAACCCATCAACCGTTATGCGTATCTACGTGCCGGTGCACAGATTATCAACTATGATTACAGTGGCAGTGGAATGCAAATTGGAGCACCTACTGTAATGGCTGCTGGTATGCCAACAGAACTTAATAAATTAACCAATTATTATTTACTTTTTAACGTCAGCTATTAATTATTAAGGATTTAACATGGGTATGTTTGAACAGATGAGTATACGAGCCAAAATTTGGCTCATTGTGGCACTGAGTGTCACGGTTTTAGTGGTCATTAGCATGGTGAGTATTAGCGCATTGTCGTCATCCAAAGAGAGTTTTAACAGTTTCAAAGAGCGTGAGCTTCGATTGATTATTGTCTCGAACGATATTGCGGGTAATTTAGCTCTAATGCAAAATATTTTACTCACTGCTTCAGCATCCCAAATGGCGCTTGAATCCGATTATGAAAAGTCCGTAGGCGCTATTAGAGAAAAGCTTGATAGTGATATGAAAGAGCTTGATGGTTTTACGAAACATGATGGAATGGGAGAACTGAAACCTATCGTCGATAATATTCGTACCCGTTTGAAGAGCATGAATACGATGGGTTCATCAATGATTGAAACGTTTACCGATGATACCAATGCTCTTGAAGATCGTGTTGATGCAGTGAGTTCATTTAACTCGGTTGCAGTCAAAACCAAAAACGAGCTTTCGGCACTTACAACATTTTCAAATAAAAAACTTGATGAAAATTTGGCTTCTTTTGATGACACATTGAGTTCCTATCGAAACACACTTATTTTTGTAAGTTTGTTATTTGTCGGGGTGATTGTTCTTTTGAGTATGATGATTGTAGCGATGATACAAAAATCAATTCATTCGTTGCAAGAGACCATCACGTATGTGGATGAGCAACATGACTTTACTTTTGTAAATAGTCGTCAAGGTGATGATGAGATTGGAAAAATTTTCCAAAGCATCGGAAGAATGATTGCTTCAACCAAAGGTGTCTTGCACAGTTCTAAACGCAGTTCATCGCTCAACAGAGACGTAGCCGACAAAATTCAGAATAATTTTTCTATCATGGTCGAAAATTTACGCAGTAATTCTAATGATATGCGTTTAGCTTCACAAAATGGTGATCAGATTAATCAATTAATTCAAGCCATGATTCGTGAAGCAGATGAAGTTAAAGCAGAAATCGAACGTGCTCAGGCAAATTTGAACAGCTCTAATCGCAGCGTTAGTGTAATGATTGAAAAAATCAGTCATGCTGCTGAGATGGAATCCTCTTTAGTAGAAGACTTAAATCAGCTCAACTCGGATGCTTCACAAATAAAAGGTGTATTGATTGTCATTGGGGACATTGCAGATCAAACGAATTTGTTGGCGCTTAATGCTGCGATCGAAGCTGCACGAGCAGGAGAGCATGGACGAGGGTTCGCAGTTGTTGCTGATGAAGTGCGAAAACTGGCTGAACGTACTCAAAAAAGTCTTACAGAAATCAATTCAACGATTAGTGTTATTGTGCAATCCATCGGTGATGCAAGTGATAAGATGAATCGCAATGCGCAAAATATTAAAAATCTAAACAGTGTTTCCTCGGACGTTGAGCACCAAATTGATGAGACAGTCACTACTATGAATAAAACTGGTGACGCAATGAACCGAACGCTTCAAACACTTGGGACAACCACGGTAAGCGTTGAACATAC
>Ga0208103_1000339_pt1 | contig 18249 bp, 16 predicted proteins | sample CryBogmetaGMA75M_FD_184550 | JGI IMG/M metagenome (GOLD analysis project Ga0208103, IMG submission 184550) | Freshwater microbial communities from Crystal Bog, Wisconsin, USA - MA7.5M (SPAdes) | ecosystem: Environmental > Aquatic > Freshwater > Lake | place: Crystal Bog, Wisconsin, USA... | reverse complement strand
CACCAAAAAGTTCTTTTCGGATGGTTTCTCCGATGACGCAAACGGCTTTCCCCCCTTGTAATTCGGCAGCAGTAAAGTTTCGTCCTGATTCAAAGATCCAATCTTTGACGGTAAAATAATCGTTATTACTTCCATCGATAGAGGTAGAATAGTTTTGATTGCCATAGACGACTTGTACCCCTTTTGATGAGACTGGGGCTACTCCTTTGAGACCTCCAATTTCGCGTGAAATGGCAGTAATGTCATCTTGAGTAAACCGTTTGGCGGTAGTGTCTCCCCCTGGACCGTGACGGTCTTGTCCAGGACGGATGATGAGCATATTGCTACCAAGTTTGGAGATACTGTTGGTGACGTATGCCGTTGTGGCATCGCCTAACATTACCATGGCAATGACAGAAGCCACCCCGATGACAATCCCCAACGTCGTTAGTACAGAACGCATTACACTGCGGCGGATTTCACGAAGAGCCAGAATAAAGGCATTCCAAATCATAGAATATCCTTTGATTCAGTGGTATCGATGACCCCATCACGAAAATGGATGGTTCTCGTTGCGTAGGCTGCCATATCGCTTTCGTGAGTTACCATAATGACGGTGATTCCATGATCTCGGTTAAACGAACGCAGTAGTTCCATCACTTCAATGCTTTTGGCGGTATCGAGATTTCCAGTTGGCTCATCGGCGAGTAATACTAAGGGATTGGTGACGATTGCACGGGCAATCGCCACACGCTGCTGCTGTCCTCCTGATAGTTCTCCTGGGGTATGATGTGCGACATGTTCAAGTCCAACACTGCGAAGCGCTTCCATTGCCATTTTTCTGCGTTCATGCGCTGGTACACCTCGATAGAGCAGGGGAAGCTCAACATTTTCGATGGCAGATGTTTTACCCAAGAGATTAAATCCCTGAAAAATAAAACCGATGTAATTGCGTCGTAACAATGCACGCTGATCACGGCTGAGCATCCCGACATCGATCCCCTCAAAGAGATATTGTCCTTCTGTGGGAGTATCAAGACAGCCGATGATGTTCATGGCGGTAGACTTTCCCGATCCGCTAGGACCCATGATGGCGACGAATTCCCCTCGATGTATAGTCAAATCAACGCCACGCAGTGCATAAGCCGTGGCATCGCCTGCTCCATAATACTTTTTGGTTTGTTTGAGCTCGATGACAGGCAGATGTGGCTGAATCATGGTTGTTCTTCAACGCCAGTGATGATGAGATCTCCGATTTTCAACGATGAACCTTGCACTATGCTCTTAATCCCATCGGATTGTCCAATAGATACTTTTATTTTAGTCGGAACTTTATTTTTTAATACCCAGACATACTTTCCTTTGTCGTCTTGATCGATAGCATGCTTTTTCTTATCCGCTTTATTCGAAAGAGGAGGGGTAAAGCGTAACGCGGCATTGGGGATAACAGGGACATTTTGAAACGTACCGGTAATAATAGAGGCATTAGCGGTCATCCCCGGACGTAAAAGGAGATTACTATTATGAACTTCAACAACCGCCTGATACGTGACGACACCATTTACAATAGCAGAATTCATCCGAAGTTGGGTGATTTTACCGTCGAATTGTCGTGCCGGATAGGCATCGACACTAAATTGTACTTTTTGGTTCTCTTTGACTTCACCAACATCGGCTTCGTCGACGCTGACGATGACACGCATTTTTGTTAAATCTTCTGCTATTTTGAAAAGTATGGGAGTCTGCATCGATGCCACGACGGTTTGCCCCGGTTCGATTTTTCGCTCAAGCACGATTCCATTGACGGGAGAGACTACAACCGCTTTACGAAGGTCGTCTTGATTGGCATTAAGCCCTGCAGTAGCTTGATCGCTTTGCGCAACAGCAACTGCCAGTTGTGCTTTGGCTTTTTCAACAGTGGTTGAGGTGTTGTCCATCTCTTGTTTGGACGGGTAGTTTCCACCCGTTGCTGTATACATTGCATGAACTCTTCCCCATTCATTTTGGGCATTTTTTAATGTTGCTTTGGCTTCAGAAATAGAAGCTTGACTACTGGCAAGTAAGGCTTTGGAGCTGACCACTTTGGAATTTAGCTTGGTAGTATCAAGGCGTGCCATGATTTGCCCCACAGTGACTGCATCGTTATAATCGACGAGCACCTCACTGATGGTTCCAGAAACTTCGATCCCCACATCCACTGTATTTGTAGGCTCAATATTTCCCGTTGCAGAGACAGAGGTAGTGAGTGTTTTGATCCCTAGCGGAGCAGTTATATAGGTTGTTTTTTGAGCTTGTGAATGGTTGTTCCATCCCCAAACACTGCCTATTACTATCAATAAAAAGAGTCCTGAAAACCAAATATATTTTTTTATCGGTCGTTTGGTCGAAGCACCTAGTCCAAGTGTTTTTTCGATTGTCTCAGATGAAGTGGTCATAATAGTTCCTTAGAAGGTTTGAGGGAAAAATGAAGTTTTGCCAGTTCTATTTGGATATTTATTTCGTTGATTTTAATCTCCAATTCTTCAATTTTTTTAGAATTTTTGAGTGTTTGAAGATCGTAGCCTGTTTTGGTTCCGGCATTGACGCCTGCTTGGGTGGCTTGGATGAGATCATCATACAAGGCGAGATTATGCGTCGTAATGGTAATGTATTCACGGTAACTCTCGATTTTTTCGATGGTCTGAGTATACGTAGATTCGAGTTCACGACGTTTATCTGCTGTAACAGCTACTTCTTGGAGATAAGACGCTTTTGCTTCTTGGATAGTGGATGATGCGTTATACACCAGAGGGAGATTGAGCGAGACTCCCGCGCCGTAATAGTTGCCACTGTAACTTCCGGCAAGCTCTTTTGGGTCATAGCTTTGGTACCCGATATTTCCATTGACCGCTAGGGATGGCAGATACTTAGTGCGGGTGACATCATAAAGTTTTTGAAGTGTATTGCTTTGAGCATGCGCGTATTGCAGATCAAATTGATTTTGTAAAAAATCTTCTTTTTGGATCAATTCAAAACGGGGAAGGGAGAAGGTCTCGGGGTTTATATCACTGATTTTTATGACATCAAAGTGCTGCTGGGCAATACTGTATTTAGTGGCTGCATAGGTTTTGAGTTCACTGCTTTTGAGCATTAGCGCATTATTGAGTTCGGTTATGTCCGCTTTTCCTGCATCGTATAAATGACGTTTGATAAAGATGGCAATTTCTTGATTATCAAGTCGAAGTTGGCTTTGGTCACGTTGAAGGAGACTTTTCTGGACATTTAGCAATGCTGTAAATAGCTGCTCATTGAGTGACGCTATTTGCATTTGCAAGGTTATGGAATTGCTTTGCATCTTGGCATCGGCATAATCAATCTGATAGGTGATTCCGCCAGAGCGAAAAATGTCTTGCGAAACCGACGCCCCAGCACGCTTCATATCGCTGTGAGTATTTCCTAGCGCACTTTTATCGTATTCGTAGGTGGCGTTAAGATTGATGGGTGCGATCCAGTTGGTTCGCAGTTTCTCATGCTCTGCGTCATACATCTCTTGCTGATTTTGCAAGATGGACTGTTTTTCACTGGAGAGAAGAGCAGTATTATCCACTCCACTAGCAACTATGGAACAAAAAGTTAGGATAAGAAGGTGTAAAGAATGATGTTTCATACCTCTATTGTAGTACATATTGAGTAACGTAAAAGTAACAAAATGTTAATGAGTGAGAATAGATTTGTCTCTTTCAGGTCTTATTCTAAACCGTTTCGTTGAAATACATCCAATCTGATACTCGACCATCGATAAAAACGGTTCTAAAAAAAGGTCGAAGGATGCAGGATTGATATTTTCTAGCCCGTGAGCGTTGAGCAACTCTAAAATTGTGAGGGTTGATTCGATGGTGGAGAGGCAAAATTTTTTGGGCTGTTCTTTGATTTGAAATTGTGAGCATTTGGTGTGGGTGAAACTCAGTTTCGGCAAGCGTTGAAGATTGGTGCTCAAACGAAGCATTTTCATCGAACAAGGCCACGTAGAATCGAGGATAAAAATCACTAACTGTTTGTTTTGAAGATCGATTTTTTGAGCATTGAGATGGAGACTCTCTTTATCAGGATAGAGGAGATAGCAACAATTGTTTTTATCGTTTATGAGGGCATTGACAGCATTATAGTTGGTAAAATCCACATCGATAAAAATTTCTGAATTGGGTAGTGAGAGATGGGTTAATCTGCCCGTACCATTTTTCGTCTTTTTGAACTCTTTTGGGTGCATTAAGATGATAAATTTGGTTACGGTTTGAATAGGGTTTACGGAGGAACACAGACATAGTTTTAGGGGTCGATAGCAGTGATAACATGTTTCTCTGTTTGCCGTTTCGCTATCCATGACGTATTCTCTCAATTTTTTCGACAGTATACAGGTAAAAAACCTCAAATCTTAGGTTATAATCGCCTCATTTTTAATAAGGTTTTAAATTGATGTTTCGCTTATTCATTTTATCGGTTTCGAGTATCTCTTTTGTATGTGCTTCGGAAATTATTCAGCTGGAAAAAATAGAAGTTCAAGAGAATGCTACCGTTATCGAAGAGCGCAAAGAGAGTTCTATTGCTAAACGTATTATTAGCGGTGAAGAATTAGGTCAATATGGCGATCTTAATGCTCTCGAAATTCTCAAACGGACTCCGGGTGTCAGTATCGCAGATGGTAAGGGTAAAAAATCTGCCCCAGGTAAAGGATATACCGTTGTTTTAATCGATGGAGAGGAAGCATCAGGCTCTAAACGGGTCAATCCATTGGAGCAAATCTCTCCTGATATGATTGAACGCATTGAAGTCATGACGAACGGTTCAGCGGAATACACGGCGGAATCGATGGGCGGGATTGTGAATGTAGTCCTCAAAAACCCAAAATCCCAAGGACAAACGATAGCGAAGATAACGGTAGGAACGTACGGTGGTGATGTTCCAATGCAGAGTGTCTTCGCTCAACGTGAAGGAAAATCAGGTAAATTAGCGTATCTTTTTAATATTACTGCCGCCGATAATCGACAGCTAGACACTTCTTCAACTACCTCTACAAGTGAGGTGAGCAGAGAAACTGCAGCACGATATCAAACACTCAATGCAACAACCAAGTTGATTTATACCCCATCATCAAGAGATAAATATACCTATAATGGTTCAATCGGGCTTAATAATACGAAGAGTGAAATGAATACCAATCCAGATTCTCTAAGTACGACGGATAAATCCAAGGGAATGATGTTATGGTCAGGGATCAAAGGGGAACATCATCTTTCCAGTACCGAATTGTTGGAGTGGAAACTTAAATTTCATCAAAATGATGACAACGGTGAATTTATATCCGTACAATCTTCGCCCAGCGTAACCAATCAAAAGGATAACGGATTTATGCGTATCTTTGGAGCAGAGGGGATTTACTCACGTGCTATTGGAGATCATTTTATCAAAACAGGGTTGGAACTAAAACGGCAAAATCAGAGTGACGATGTAAGTGTATACGGGACATCAACCCCTTTATCTCTCTATACGACGCAAATGCGTCAAGACAAAGGTTCTTTCTATGTTCAAGATGAGATCAGTTTTGGAGATTCAACTGTTCTGACACCGGGAGTACGGTATGAAAATGTTTCGCGTGATTTTGGTGCAACGTCTGCTATAGATTATTTTGCTCCATCGGTGCATCTTCTTCATCATCTAACTCCTAGTGATAACATCAGAGCCAGTATTGCCAAAACAGTTAAATTACCAACACTCAGTCAGCTCTCCACGCTCACTGACAGCTCATTGGAGCGAAATGACATCCTCCATCCCGATCTTTTGGGCAATGCAAATCTCACGGAAGAAAAAGCTCTGAGTTATGAGCTTCGATATGAGCATTTTTTAGAGAACAAAGGGATTATTAGTATAGGAGGATTTTATCGAAATATTGACGATAAGATTGAAAATGTTATAAAACAGAGTCCTTCTACTTTACGTTTTATACAGACTCCTGAAAATGCAGGGCAGGGGAGCTTGTGGGGGCTAGAGTTGGAAGTCAAAAAGTCGTTAAGTGAGTATTTAGAGGGATTGGGAATGTTTGCCAATGCCACCATTCAAGATTCATCTCTTAAAAACACAGACACCGGAATGAAGCGTCCCATCAAACAAACGAGTAATTTTCTTTCGAATATAGGGGTAGACCACACTCTAAAAGCGTATAAATTTACCTATGGTGCTGCTTATCGATATGTGGGCGGATACGATGACCCGATGGAATATCAACTTTCACAATCGCAAAAAGGAAATGGAACTCTTGATATTTACGCAAGTAAACGACTGGATAAAAATTTTAAATTCCAACTTAATCTGAAAAATATTACAAGTACAATGACCGAAACGACATCAAATCTTTACAATAGCGCAGGAACTTTAACGAGTACGCAACTTGATAAAATACACTCCAAACCACAAATTCTATTTATGCTAGAGGGTAAGTGGTAAAATGACGTTAAAATTGTAAAATAAATAAACTTAAAACGTCAAATTAAGAAAAGTTCATTAACCATTTATAGGATAAGATGGCTAATATACACTAAATTATTCAAGGAGATACGTCATGAAAGACAATGAACCAACATTGAATTCTATCGAAGATTATAATACGCTCAAAGGGTCTAAGAAACGAGTTGTTTGGACGGTTATATTAGTTGGTTTACTAATTGGTGCCTTATTCGTAGGAGCAAAGATTTATTATGGCGAAGCCGATGATACCCTTCATATTCAAGATCCCATCGCTAAAGTACCAGTCAAATAATGGTAAAATTCGCTACTTTCAACATAAGGTTTTAAATGATTTCATCCATTATTGTACTCTATAGTTTGTATATTCTTATCCGTCTTTATGTCAGCGTTATGCAAATCGGTTTTATCAATCAGATGAAGCGTAAAGGTGCAGTTTTGATGGATGAAAAAGCCTATTTGGATGCGGGTAAGTATGCCGTTTCCAAAGAAAAACTTTCCATGATCGAAGCTTTTGTGGAGTACGGACTCTTTTTGGGGTGGATGATGGGGATGATTTATGTACTTGACCAAGCATTGATGGAGCAAAGTACAGCTGTACAATCGATTGTTGCGTTGTTAGGAATGTTATTGATCCATTCGTTGGTGATGCTCCCTTTTAGCTGGTACGCTAAATTTAAAATCGACGCACAATACGGTTTTAATCGTTCCTCTACAGGTCAGTTTGTCAAAGATACCCTCATAAGTATGTTGCTTACGGTAGTGATTGGAAGTGTGATTGTATGGATTATTTCGATGATTATAACCTCCAGTGTATTATGGTGGCTATGGAGCTTTTCGTTTATTTTTGCCGTTGTGATTGCTCTAAATATGTTTTTTCCTACCCTTCGAGCGCTATTTTTTGATAAAGTGACTCCGTTAGAAAACAGTGAACTGCGAGAAAAAATTGAAGAATTGATGGCAAAAACAGGTTTTGTGAGCAGCGGCGTGTTTGTGAGTGATGCGAGTAAGCGTGACGCACGCCTTAATGCCTACTTCGGTGGTTTGGGCAAAACAAAACGGGTTGTACTGTTTGATACGTTGATCGAAAAGCTTTCGCCCTCCGAATTAGTAGCCGTTCTTGGTCATGAGTTAGGACATTTTGCACACGGCGATTTGTATAAAAATATTGCGATGGTGGGAGCAATGCTGTTTGGGATGTTTGCCTTGTTCGGCAATCTTCCTGATAGTCTCTATCTTGAGCTTGGTGTTGCAAAATCTCCGCATGTTATAATGATGTTATTTATTCTCTTGCTGCCAATGGTCAGTTTTGTAATTATGCCGTTGATGGGAATGATGAGCCGTCACAATGAGTATGAAGCAGACCGTGCCGGAGCAGAACTAGGCGGAGCAGAACATTTGGTCAATGCACTCAAAAAACTGGTAACGGAAAATAAAAGCTTTCCGTTATCCCATCCGATGTATCGATTTTTTCATACGACTCACCCGCCTGTTATTGATCGTCTGCGAGCACTGGGTGCGGATATTCGCGTTGAGTCTTCGGAAGGTTTTCCTGATCCATGCCCCGTAGACTAAGTGAACTTCATTCCGATATAACGGCAATTTTGGAAGGAGTAGTTGAATTTCCAAGACGTGAGGCAGAACTTCTGCTTATGGCGTATTTGGACTGCAATCAGCTCTATTTTATCACCCATCAAGATGAGATAATCGACGTCGGCAATCCAAGATTAGCAGAGTGGATAGAAAAGCGCTCGCGCAACGTTCCTCTTGAATATTTAACGAATCGTGTCAGCTTCTACAGTCGTGAGTTTTACATCGATGAAGGTGCACTTATTCCCAGACCTGAAACTGAACATCTCATCGATGAGGTTCTTTTTCATATGAATAAAGACGAAGAAATTACAATGGTAGAAGTTGGAGTAGGGAGCGGTATTATCTCTATACTCTTAGCTCTTCATTTTCCCAATGCCCGTTTTATTGCTGTTGATATTTCACCTCGTGCTCTAAGCGTTGCACGCCGTAATATTCAAGCCTTTGGGTTGGAGGATCGTATTGAACTGCGGGAGGGTGATTTGCTTTCGTGTGTAAGTGAAAAAATCGATCTGCTTGTTTCCAATCCCCCTTATATTGCCGATGATGCCTCGTTGGAATCCAACCTGTCGTATGAGCCTCAAAACGCTCTTTTCGGCGGCAGTGTGGGGGATGAAATTATTCGTCGGTTATTGGATGAAGTGTATGCGCGATTCATTCCTCTATTTGTCTGTGAGATGGGCTATGATCAGCGACTAAAAGTGCAGGAATATCTCAAATCTTTTGCGGTACAATCATTAGAATTTTATAAAGATTTAGCCTCATTTGATCGAGGATTTGTATTAAAGGCAGTTCATGAATAAAAAAGCATTAATCGATACAGCATATTTACTTCTTCTCGCGATGACAGCAGGAGCCGTTTTAGTTTTAGGTGCCTTCGTTGCCGCAGTAGTATTTCATTCAGAGCTATATTTAAGCGTACCGCTTCTCTCTCGTTACGAAGAGGGAAAAATCATGGCTGAAATTTTTTACCGTTTTACCTATTGGGGGTATTTTATGGCAGCTGTTATTGCAGTTTATGAAGTGTCACGCTACAAAGTGATGCAGATTGATAAGATTTCAATTCTAAGTGGATTAGTGTCTATTAGCACTCTTTTACTTTTTGCTGCCGTGTACGTTCCTAAAATTTTAGAGTATCAATCACGTGGTGAAAGTGCTATTGATGCATCGTTTGAGTCGTTGCATAAAGCGAGTGAAATTGATTTTAAAATCTTGCTTTTAATGCTGATTGTGCTTTTTTCCCGTCGAACCTATTTGATGGCGGTTAAGCGATGATACGTTTTGAAAATGTCACTAAAAGCTTTGGAAAACGGCAAATACTACGTGGGGTAAATCTCGAAATCGAAGTAGGCAAAACGACAGTGATTTTTGGTGTATCCGGTGGAGGAAAATCGACGATTATTAAACACATGGTGGGATTGCTAAAACCTGATAGCGGAACTATAAGCTATAAAGGGACAAATATCGATCATGCCGATGAGACAACATTGCGGGAAATTCGCAAAAAAATCGGATTTCTTTTTCAAAGCGGAGCATTATTCGACAGTATGAACATCGGGGATAACGTAGCATTTCCGATGGTGGAACATCAAAAATTAACTCCAAAAGAACTCAATTATAAAATTGATGAAAAACTCACTATGGTAGGACTTGATCCTTCAATCGTTAAATCCCTTTACCCAGAAGAACTTAGCGGTGGTATGCGTAAACGTGTTGGTTTGGCACGTACCCTAGCATTAGAGCCAGAAGTGATTTTGTACGATGAACCAACCTCAGGACTGGATCCTGTCACGAGTGATTTTATCACTCAAATGATTTGCAGACTGCGTGATGAGATGGGGATGACGTCAGTTCTGATTAGCCATGATATTGCCGAAAGTTTCAAAGCCGGAGATAATTATGCAATGCTTTTTGATGGTGTTATTGTCGATGCTGGTAATAAAGAGTATTTTAAAAACTCACAAAATGCAGTCGTTCAGCAGTTTATAAATGCCCGTTCAGATGGTCCAATAGCGTTTCATTAAAAGCTAAATTGCTTCGGGCTTACCAGTAAAATATCCTTGTGAGTAGTCGATACCAATAGTTTTAACAATGTTGTATACAGCCTCGCTACAGACAAATTCTGCAATTGTGGTCTTTTTTGCTTTTCTGGCAAAGTCGACAATAGTCTCTACGATCAACAACGCATTAGGATTGGTATCTATGTGTTGAATTAAACTTCCATCAATTTTAATAATATCAATATCAAGAGTAAGAAGGTAATTAAAATTTGAGTAGCCACTACCGAAATCATCTATTGCAATATGGCATCCATAGTCTTTTACCATCTTAATAAAATTAACAACATTAGAATGGTCATGTAATGCTTCACTTTCTAAAATTTCAAATACTACACGCTTCGCAATCTCAGGATTTTCTTGCAATATTGATTGTATCATCGTAACTGTTTCATAGTTGGTAATATCATCAATAGAGAGATTGAGTGAAAATTGATGGGGTCGATTGCGCATTACTTCAAAGCTTTTTTGAACCATAATTCGTGTCAATGTTGGATAATATTTAGACTCTTTTATAACATCTAAATATTCAAAAATGGATTTTATTTCCCCATCTTCCATAATAAGTCGGGCGAGTGTTTCATATTTCTCAATTTCTCCAGTATGGAAAGAGACTATTGGTTGAAAATGAGGGATAAGACGATCATTAGTAACTGCGTTGTACAGTTCACGTGTTTTGATCATATTTTCTTGGACAATTTTTTGTAAATTTAGCCCTTTATGATAAAGTATTAACTCTTTAGAATAATCTTTCTTTATAGATTTTAGAGCCATATCTGCTGTTTCCAGTAACGGAGATTGAGTTGATACAGCAAGTGTTATAGAGAGAAATGACTCAATCCCTTCTATAATAATAGGTTCTTTTTTGAATTCTACTAAGAGTTTTTCTGCAAGAGCTTCAAGATTAAAGTTCTTTTCATATTTGATGAGAATTCCAAATTCGTCACCACCAACACGATAAAATTTAGGATTATTCCATGATGCACAAAGGTTAGAAAGTCGTTGGGCTATAATGACAAGAATTTTATCTCCCGATGCAATTCCGTAAAAATCATTGTAGTTTTTAAATTTGTTAATATTGACTAAAAAAAGAGCTGATGGAGTGGTATTCCGAGATTGATCCTTATAAGCTTTTCGGTTTCCAAGTCCTGTCAAGTGATCTGTTCGAGCCTCTTTTTCACTTAGAATGAGAAAATAAATAATGAGTCCCAAGCTTGAGATATACAAGGTTATTAGGAAATATGAAAAGTAGTTTATGATTAAAAGTTCAATAGCGTCTTCTTCAAAAAAACTTTGACGTAAATTTAAAAGAGTTTTTTTTGTTTCAGAGGTATCCAGTTTTCCAATAGACTTTTTATATTGAGGAAAAAAGTCTTTAAACACTTTTAGGTTTCTGATTAAAGCAATATTAATTTCTTTTTTTCTACTGTTTTGAAAATCATGTTGCTTAAGGGCAGAAATTCCTTTTCCAAGATGTTCAATCATATCGGAATCAAGTGAATTCTTAGCTAATAAAACGGAAGTACTAATAGTAGTAAATTCACGTAAAAAAAGACGTTCATCAGGATTGGTAGTATCAAAAATATCTATCGCTTCTTTTTTTAAAGCGGTAATAGACATGGTTGCATTTTTGACAGCAGAATTTGAGGTTTGAAAATCGTAAATGGATTCAATTTTTTCTTGAAAGTTGTTATTGTATCTTTCGAGTATGTGAAGTGTCTTTGGGTGATTTTTAGTAAAATAAGGATCATCACGAAGGGTATTAATAATTTTTTCAAGAGAATTTATTTTGTTAATAATCTCATCTTGATTGGGATAAAGAAAAAAACCACTCTGTAATATTTGATAATCCAATGCTTTTTCAGCTGTTTCGATTGCATTGATTTTTTCACTTATTTTTTGACGTTTAGCAAAATAGTCGTTTGAAAAAAAATTAAAATAAAGGAGAGCAACAAGAGCAATGATACCAGCAAGAAATGCAACAACGATTTTAAGTGAGAGTCTCACGGTGTAATCGTTTTATGTGGTATTTGACCGCTTAGTGTGTTTAAAAAAGCGATAATATTATGAATTTCTTTTGTACTTAACTTTATACCAAGATTGTGGTTAGCCATCTTAGTGAGTGCCTCTTGTAGTGTTGCTGCACTGCCATCATGAAAATAGGGAGCTGTTAGTGCAATATTTCGCAAAGTAGGGACTTTAAAAACATTTTTATCATTTTCACGTTTTGTGAGAGAAAATCGATCATCTGTATTTGAGGCCCGAACCATCGGGACAATAACTCCAAACTTTTGAAATGAATTACCGCCGACATTAACACCGTTATGACAGCTTGCACATCCAAGTTGTTTGAACAGTATATAGCCTTGCATTTCTTTAGGAGAAAGCTTTTCCTCTCCTTTTAAAAAACGGTCAAATTTTCCATTAGGAGTAATGAGAGTTTTTTCATATTCAACAATCATTTCTGCTATATCAGTGAAAGTGATAGAGGCTTTTTTACTTATTGTATGAAAAGATTCACGATAATATGGATCTGCATTAATCCTTTGCTCAATTTGCCCTGTTGTCATTCCCATTTCAGCAGGATTGTGAATAGGTCCAGAAGCTTGTTCTATAAGATTTTTGGCACGACCATTCCAAAATTGGGTAAAATTAAAAACAGCATTCAAAACGCTAGGAGATTGCATATTGCCAATTTTGCCATCAACACCAATGGAAACAGTACGTGGATCAGCTCCACCATGCTGAAAATCATGGCAAGTAACACAGGCAATGGTCTGATCTTTTGAGAGGATAGTATCAAAAAAGAGATGTTTCCCTAAAATAGCTTTGGCACTATTGTAAGGAATAGTTTGTGGTATAGGGGTAATTGGCTCTGATGCACTAAGAATTAAAGGAGTAACAAGAAGTAACAATCGCATTATTCTCTCTCTCTCTCTCTCTCTCTCTCTCATGCAAACCCTCATTACGAAACTGTATTGATTGTATCGTGCTAGAGCTTACGTCCTCTTGAAGACTAAAACTTATCTCCCCCCAAACTTCTTCGTCCACCACTCTTGAGGGGTGAGGGTCTTATTTTGTAAAAATTCTTCATCAAAATTGTATTCATAGTTTGAGCAGTATTCGAGGAGTGTTGCGTAGGCTTCATTGATTTGAGTGCTCATGGCGTGAGCGGTATCTGTATCATCAGGGTGTTTGTCGGGATGCCATTGTTTCATCATTGTTTTATAGCGGGTCTTGATTTCCCAGAGGGTGGCTTTGTCACTCAGACCAAGGAGCGTTTTGGCCTTTATGAGTGTGTCAAAAGAGAGCATAGACGGGTAGAATTAGTCTTTTTGTTGACGCATAAATGTTGGCACATCAAGGAAATCTTCACTGTAATCGCCGTTAGAAACCATTGCAGCTCGAACAACTACACGAGGTTTTACTGCAATATCTTTATTTTCAAATTCGCTGTTGTTAATTCCTTGTGCCGCTCTTTTTTCAAAGCCAGTAGCAACAAGAGTGATGCGAATAAAGTCAATAGGAAGATCTTTATCGGTAGTGGTTCCAAAAATAACTTCTGCACTGTCATCGACACTTTTTTGTACTATTTCCATTGCGGAGCTGATTTCCATAAATGGATACTCAGGGTGCATATTGAAGTGAACCAAAACACCTAATGCACCATTGATAGACATATTATCAAGCAGTGGAGATTCGATAGCGTTTTTAATCGCTTCGTTTGCTGCATTATCACCTGTGTACTCACCGACACCCATAAGTGCCAATCCACGATGACTCATAACGGTTTGTAAGTCTGCAAAGTCAAGATTAATATCATCTTCACCACTTGCTAAAATCACACCAGAAGTACCACTAACAGCACGAGCAAGTACACTGTCAACGATTTTAAAGCTCTCTTTGATCCCCATTTTTGGATCAATGATTGAGAGAAGTTTATCATTAGGGATAACAACAATTGAATCGGATTCATTTTTGAGTTCTTCAAGACCCTCTTCGGCAAGCTTAAGACGTTTGCGTCCTTCAAAAGCAAAAGGTTTAGTAACAACAGCAATCGTTAATGCACCCACTTCTTTTGCAATTTTAGCAATGATAGGAGCAGCACCAGTGCCTGTTCCACCACCCAAACCAGCAGCAACAAAAACAATATCCGCACCTTCAAGAGCACGACGAAGATCTTCATAACTTTCAAGTGCAGACTCTTTACCCACTTCAGGTTTCATCCCTGCGCCCAAACCTTTGGTAAGTTTAGCCCCCAATTGAATTTTAATAGCCGCTGATCCTTGTTCCAATACTTGCGCGTCAGTGTTTGCAATGATAAGTTCAATTCCAGGAATTTGCTCTTTGAGCATAAATCCGATCATATTGCCGCCGCCGCCGCCAACGCCGACTGCTACGATACGTGCCCCTGTTAATGATGATGATTCGTTAATTGAAAATGGTTCCATATTTGCTCCTTAAGTGTGATTAAAATAGTTGTGTTGCCCAATTCCAAAACTTGGCGATTGGATTGGGTTCTTCGGTCGAACGATTGGAATTACTTGCGATACTGCCCATTTTGTTTGGTTCTACGTTTGGTTTTACTTCCACTTTAGGTGCGCTTTTAGGCGGAGGGGTAGATGCGGGTTTATTGTGTGTTGAAGAATAAGTAGGGATTGAATATTCAATTTCAACTTCTTCTTCAACGTGAGGTACGTCTGGATGTAAAACTTCTTCACCTGAATGACGCATTTTTTTATTAACATCAATCTCATAGCGAGTGTATCCACCAGCAGAATATTTAATAAGTCCAACTGCGCCTGAATATGAAGGATCACGAAGGGTATCAAATAGGCCACCCATATCAGAAGGCTTGGCTAGTCGTACTGGCATATTGTCAAGAATAGCAACCGCCAGTTCACGAAGTCCTTCAATTTTGGTAAATCCTCCAGTGAGTACAACACCTGCTCCTAAATGTTCTTTTAGACCACTTTTTTCCAAGGATTGAGCGATAATCATCAAGGTCTCTTCTACTCGAGCATAGATAACGTTATGTACGACTTCCAATGAAACTTCATGCGTTGCATTTTCATCACCGATAACAGGAAGCTCGATAAGATCATTACTTGGTGCGTAGAGAGAACCGTAATTCATCTTTACATTATCAGCAGTTTGCAACGGCGTGTGCAGTGCCATAGAGAGATCATTGGTGATATGGTTAGAACCGACCCCTAAAAAGTCGTTATAACGGATGGCATGACCTGAATGGATAACGATGTTACTCGTATTACCACCCATATCGACCACAGCAGCCCCCAACTCTTTTTCATCCAGATTAAGGACAGCGATAGCCGAAGCATAACCGCTTAGAACTACACTTTCAACATCCACACCAGCAGCTTTTACCGCTTTGCGTAAATTGTTTAGATTACTTTTGACCGTCGTAATAATATGCGTTTCTACTTCCAAACGTGATGCATTCATTCCAAGAGGATCTTCAATGAAATCTTGGTCGTCTACCTTGAAGTTATAAGGAAGCGCATGAAGCACTTCAAATTCATTGGGTATGTTTGCATTGTAAAGAGAGGTGTGCATAACACGGTTAATCTCTTTTAGGGTAATCTCTTTATCGGGGATATTGACGATACCGCTTGAGTTAAGACTTTTTGTATACGCACCTGAGATGGTTACGATAGCACTCTTTAAATCTGTTCCTGCGACACGCTTGGCATCATTGAGAGCATTCTTAATAGATTTGGAAGCCAATTCGATATTGGTAATACTTCCTTTTCGAAGCCCTTGAGCTTTGGATATACCTGCTCCAATAATCTGAGCACTGTTGTCATCACTAATCTCTGCGATAATGGCACAGATTTTTGTCGATCCGATATCGATGGCTAAAACCGTTCGTTTCAAAATCAAATCCCCTCTGCATAGATTTCAATTGGATACTTACTCTCAAGCATTTTTAGTAGCTTTTGATTGAGTAAATTTCCTTTTAGCTTCATAACGGTGTTATCATCAGCTACTGTCGTATCTTGAAGCAACTTTTGTTCCAAAACGTTATAAAGAATAACATTTCCACTTTGTAAAGTAGAAAAACCTTGTTTTTGTTTGGATGCAAACAACTTGTTTACAAATTCAGACGATTCTTGATCCGATAAACCTGCTAGTTTCGTACTTTCTTTACGGGTAATAAAATTACTTACCGTGCCATGAAACGTTTTAAAACTGTTTTGCGCCAACTCTTGAAGTTTGGCTTTTTTCATCTCATAAGTGTAACCGATGTTAGCTTCAGCTTTTGCTTCTTCATAGGTTTTAGACATAGAGGGATTGAGTTTTTCAAGCTTAATAATAACGTATTCGTTATTCACTTTTCGTGGCTTCAAAAATGGCTTTTGATCATTCAGTGCAGTAATTTCTTTCAAGAGTTCAGGAGAGAAGGTTTTGCTATCCGATGAAAGGTTCATTTTTTCAATATTGACCGAAGATGCAAGAGAACCTTTTTTAAAATCAATGTAACGACGAAGCGCTTCTTTCTGAGTGGCTTCATCATTTAATGCGGCAATGACTTGCGATCGTGCTTGAGCTAATGCTAGTAGCTTGCCATCGGTAGAAGTGAATGAGTGCATATTGGATTGATAATAAGCATTTATATCTGCTTCATTTGGATTTGTGCTTAGAAGCGGTTGATGAACGACTGAGAGGTTATAACTTGCCGCTTTTTTATAATTATTTTTATTTTTATCCCAGTATTCTTTAAGCGATGCTTCATCGGAAGAAACAGTGAGCATATCGGGGGTAAGAATTTTATAGTCTATTTTATCTGCAACTCCCATAGCAGATGTTATGGATGTTCCTTCAAACGGGCTTACTTTTGGGGCGAAAAGATAAAGTGTCTTTTGAATGAGCAATTCGCGACGCATGGAAGTCTCATATTCTTTAATTGAAAGATGATTTTTTTTGAGAACAGCGGTATATTGTTGTTTGTCAAATTGACCGTTTTGTGTAAAGTCTTTTTGTGTTTTAATCAAATCAAAAAGCTCTGCATCACTTATTTGCAATTGATAGCTCGCTGCTAAATTTAAAATAAGGGTTTGATCCACAAGGTTCTTAAGTGCTTGACGTTGTAAACCTAACTCTTTTGCTTGTTTTTCGTCTAATTTACCTTGAAACATTTGATTGTATCGGTTAAAAAGATTAGTATAGCTTTTTTGCAATTCTTCTTGGGTGATAGTAATTTTTCCGACTTTAGCAACTGCTCCAGCTTTATTGCCATAATCGTACTGTCCCCATCCTACAAATCCCGCCCCAATAAAGGCGATGGTTGAGATCCAAATTGTTATGACAAGGTATTTTCGGTGGCGTTGCATCCAAGTAATCATTATGTTGTGAACCTTTAATATGGTTTTATGGTGTAAAATTAGGATATTTTAGTGCGTTTACCATTAAACTTCTATGAAAATAGAAGCGGAATAACAGATGTTATAACATTATATAGGTAAAAATTGATTAATTATAGGGATGACAATGACGAATGCGATGATTTCACAACGGGATAGAGATGTTTTATGGCATCCGTGTACACAAATGAAAGATCACGAAACGTTTCCGATTATTCCCATTGCACGAGGAGAAGGTGTCTATCTTGAAGATTTTGAGGGGAAGAAATACATTGATGCCATTAGCAGTTGGTGGGTAAATTTGTTTGGTCATGCTAACAGCGTCATTAATAACAAAATCAAAGAGCAATTGGATACGCTAGAGCATGTAATCTTGGCTGGTTTCACCCATGAAGGTATTGTTCGTCTCTCCGAGCGTTTGGTTGCCCTTGCACCCGATGGATTAAGCCGTTGTTTTTACGCCGATAATGGTTCTAGTGCGATTGAGGTCGCGTTAAAAATGTCGTATCATGCACACAAAAATAATGGTGCTAACAAAGCGTTATTCATCTCTCTTTCTAACAGCTATCATGGGGAGACTTTAGGGGCTCTCTCTATCGGCGATGTGGCACTGTACAAAGAGACGTATGAGCCATTATTAATCCGTTCTGTTCAAACACCCGTTCCCCATAATCAGTCGATTGGAGCTGCTTTGGAAGCGCTTGAAGCGTTTGAGCTGTTATTAAAAGAAAAGAGTGCTGAAA
>Ga0208103_1000337_pt1 | contig 18356 bp, 16 predicted proteins | sample CryBogmetaGMA75M_FD_184550 | JGI IMG/M metagenome (GOLD analysis project Ga0208103, IMG submission 184550) | Freshwater microbial communities from Crystal Bog, Wisconsin, USA - MA7.5M (SPAdes) | ecosystem: Environmental > Aquatic > Freshwater > Lake | place: Crystal Bog, Wisconsin, USA... | reverse complement strand
CTGATGATCAGGGAACCGAATAGCGCGGGCCAGAATCCATGGACCTCAAAGCCGGGAATCACCCCCGAGGCCATCTTGAGTAAAAAGGCATTGATGACAAAGGTGAAAAGACCCAGGGACAAAATATTCAGGGGCAGGGTCAGGATAATCAGGATGGGCCGCAGAATGGCATTCAGAATGCCCAGCACCGCCGCGGCAAAGAAGGCTGAGGTAAAGCCTCGAACCTCCATGCCATCCAGAAGATAGGCGGCGGACAGGATGGCCACCGTTAAAATAAGCCAGCGAATGAGAATCCCTTTCATGGAAAGTCCTCCCCTTGATGAGTAAAGATGCCATTTTCATAGACGATGACCTTGTGACCGGAGGTCAGGCAGGCTGTTACGGTCTTGTGTTCCGTATTGACGAGATCCCAATGGAGGGCGGAGTCGTTAAAGCCCATATTCTTCTTCCGTTCCTTTGTCATGTCTGCCGGGTTGCCGTCATAGGTATCGGTATAGGAGGAACCCAGGGCGATATGGCAATTACCGTGATTCCCGCCGTAGTTCTCATCGAAGAGCGTATCGGCCATAAAGCGGTTGATCCGGGAAAACCGCTTATCCGTCAGAGAAAACTCGCCGATCCTTTTGGCTCCCTGGTCCATGGCAAGTTGTTTGACGGTAAAGTCCCGGCCAGCCTCCGCCTCAATTTTGACAACCGATCCTTTCGCAAAGGTCAAGCGCACCTCCTGGATATAATTCCCACTTCGGTATGAGGGCAGGTTTGCAAAGTAAGTCCCCTCGGTTCCCCGCCAGTCCGGGGAGAGAAAAATTTCGAAGCTCGGGATATTATGGCCGGAGACGCCGGCCCATCTTCTCTTTTCTCCCGGTGTGATCTTCAAATCCATACTCCGGGATTCGATCTGGAAATACCTCACCTTCAGGCCATTGAGCCACTTCTTGATCCTGCTGATCTTCTGATGGATCAATTCCCACTCCTGGACAGGATTCTCCCGGTCCAGATAACAGGCTCGAACAATCCGCTCCGTGTAGGTTCGAAGCGTTGCTTTCGCCTGTCGGGCCAATTCGGTCGTGGGCAATGTGCAGAGGGTCCAACCATACAATCCCTTCTCTTCACGCCGATTGAGAATGTCGCGGAGAGGTTTTCTGGCGATCAGAACCTTTCCGATTCTGACCGGCTCGATATCCTTCAGGTGGGTGAGAGAATCCGGTGCGCGGAGAAAGATTCTTCCGCTCAGATTTTCGTAGAGTTCCTTCTCTCCGGGAGCCCGGAACACAAGCTGCCTGTCATTGGCTTTCCGGTAAAAGCGGTGCTCCATCCCGAAGGTGAGGCCCAGGCGTTGAACGGGATTCATCCCCCGCTCCAGTATCTTTTCGTAGAGAATTTCCGCGAGCCTGACAGCGGCGGGATCGTATTGCAGGAGGATGACCTCATTCTTTTTGAAAGACCCTTTTCGGGCTGTTTTCAATCCCCAGAGTAGGACATCCGCATATTTATTAAGCTGTTGATTTGTCAACATTTTGTCTTACCTGATGTTTCCGGCCAAGCTTTATGAGCGGAGATCTTTGAAAAATGGGTTTGCCGCGGCTGAAAAAATCTTTTTCGCGACCAGGAGGATGCGTAAAACAAACACGAATGCGCAAATGTTATACCTGCCTGCTGAATGGAAAAAACATTGGATTCGCCGCTTACAAACCATTTTTCATGTTGATACAAAGCTCTCATTCATTGATTTCCATGGGGTGTTAGCCCGGCATTTCCATTCTTTGGTGACCATAACACTTCTCGAAATTGATGTCCACAGGGTATGGGGCAGGCGATAAGAAATACTTCCTGTCATAGTTGACCAGAGGATCTTGAAAAATATTCACGCTTCTCAACGGAAAATCTAGAATGGTTTGTGGGGAGGATTGAGAAAAGCGTAACCTTTTCGCGCATAAACGGTTGCACCCATCACACAGCAAATTCCTCCCAGCATGAGCGTGTTGGCAACACCCATCATACCGGCCAGACTACCGGCTAATAAACTGCCAAAAGGCGCCATCCCCATAAAAGAAACGGCAAAGAAACTCATCACCCGGCCACGCATGTTATCATCCACAATGGTCTGCAATAGCGTGTTGCTGGATGCAACCTGAACCATGATGCCAAAGCCGGCAATGAACATCAGAAGTAATGAGAGCCACAAGATGCGGGAAAGAGAAAATCCAATGAGTCCCATACCAAAAATGCCTGCTGTGATTGGGATGATTTTCCCCAGGCCGATAATACTTCTTCGCGATGCAAGATAAACAGCGCCAAACAAGGCTCCCGCTCCGGTTGACGACATTAGAAAGCCGAGGGTATGGGGACCTCCATGGAGGATGTCTCTGGCAAAGGCAGGCATGAGCACAGCATAAGGAACACCCATGAAGCTGGTTAAGGCAAGGAGAAGGAGAATAGATCGGATCGGCTCCGAACCAAAGGTATAGGCCAATCCTTCTTTAAAATCATGGAGCATGTTTGCTTTCATGCTTTCGGCGTGGACAGGTGACAGCTTCATGGAGAGTAAGGCCGCAATAACAGCCAGATAACTGAGTCCATTGAGGAGAAAACAAATCCCTTCGCCAACAGCGGCAATCAAGAGACCTGCAACAGAAGGCCCTAAAAACCTGGCACCATTAAACAGGGCAGAATTCAAGGCAATGGCGTTTCCTAAATCCTCCCTTTGATCAATCATATAGATGACAAATGACTGTCGTGTGGGGATATCCAGGGCATTCACACAACCGAGGAACAGAGTTAATAAGAGAATATGCCAGACGGCAATGGCCCCCGTCAGAACAAGAACGGCCAACGTCATGGCCAGCAGCATAGACATCGATTGTGTAAAAATCAGAATATGATGGCGATTCCATCGATCAGACAGGACGCCTGCAAAAGGGGCAAATAAAAATGTGGGAAATTGACTGACAAAACCAACCATTCCCAACAGGAAGACAGAATGAGTCAGGCGATACACCAACCAGCTCAACGCGATCTGCTGCATCCAGGTGCCAATCAGGGATATGCACTGCCCGGCAAAAAAGAGACGGTAATTTCGATAGCGCAGTGTCCGGAAAATCAGCTTCAAACCTTTCGGACGGGCGGAAGTTGTTGCGTTCAAGGCCATATTTTTAAAAGTAGGGTACCTTTACATGCCAGATGAGATACTGATCATCTAAGTATTTATCATGTCTCATGCGATTTGAATATTTTTAATTGTCTCATCATGCTCTAAATGATCTGATCGGGTCACTTTGAAGTTGAAATATGCCTCATGACCCTTTATAAGCAACGGTGCGTTCATCTGTAAAAGAGGAATATTCTGACAGGATGGATTATTTGAGTAGCGAAGAGAAGCCCATGATCACGATTCAAGACATCACGATCCGCATCCGTGACAAGTTTATTCTTCCCCAAACTTCATGGGAAATTCTGACTGGCCAGCACTGGGCGATCCTTGGACCCAACGGAGCCGGTAAATCTTCACTCGTCAGGGTTCTGATCGGTGACATCCCCTATGTCCGGGGCAGCATCACCTATCATTTTTCCAATCGTCCGGTTGAAATCATCGGTTACGTTTCATCCGAACTCCAGGAACATTTGATCGCCAGGGAAGAATCTCAAGATGGGGCACGCTATTTTGCCCACAAACTGAATGACTTTGAAAAAGCAAGATCAACGATTCTTGCGGGCGAAGATGATGAAGGTGACGGGCATCCTGAATTGGAGCGGATTGTCGACCTTCTGGGAATCCGCTATCTTCTGGACCGAAATATTTGCTATCTCTCCACGGGGGAAATGAGAAAGGTGCTCATCGCCCGGGCTCTTATAAAATCTCCGGTGATTTTGATCCTGGATGAACCTTTCGTCGGAATCGATGTTGATTCGCGGGAGCGATTGAAAGAATCCATCGGTGCATTGGTGAGACAGGGAATGCAGCTCATTCTTGTCACCCACCGTAAGGAAGAAATACTCCCATGCATCTCTCATGTGCTCTGTGTCAAAGAAGGAAGGGTCTTTCTCCAGGGGAAGCGTCACGATATCCTGACAGGAGAACAGATGGGCCGTCTATACGATGAGAAAAAAATCATCTCATTTCCTCCGGTGCGCAGAAGTGTGTCCGATGGTATAAATTCTTCCTCACAGAATCAGGAAATACTCGTGGAAATGAAAGGCGTTGCCGTGAAATATGGAGATGTACAGATTATCGATCACCTGGACTGGATGCTGAAGCGTGGCGAAAACTGGGCGATCGTCGGCCCCAACGGTTCGGGGAAAACCACGCTGTTAAGCCTGATTGCCGGAGATCATCCACAAGCCTATGCTAATGAAATTTATTTATTTGGAAAACGCAGAGGATCAGGTGAGAGTATCTGGGATGTCAAGGCGCGAATCGGGATGATCTCGTCTGAATTTCAGACTCGCTATAGAAACGAGATCATGACCTATGATGTCGTGGCATCCGGTTTTTTTGATTCCGTCGGCCTTTACAGGAAACTAACCACCCAACAACACCAGCGTGTCCGTCGATGGATTCAGTTCTTCAGGTTATTGCCTATCGCTGACAGGACGTTCACCCAACTTTCTTATGGAGAGAAGAGAATGGCACTCTTAGCCCGGTCTATGGTGAAATCACCGGATATCCTCATCCTTGACGAACCCTGCCAGGGACTCGACCAGGAAAACCGCAGACGGGTCCTGGACATGATTGAAAAGATCGGTGCCCGCACGGATACGAACCTTCTTTATGTGACCCATTATCAGGATGAAATACCCAAATGCATCCATCACGTCCTGACGTTAAGAAGACCTCACAAATCAAGGTAATGTGTCCCGCAAGTCGTAAAATCCCGCTTTTTTCTCTCCATGACGAACTAATGAATAGGGTCTCCTACTTTTCATCCTTGGATCCCAGCAGTCTCTCGATCATGGGGATGTCCGCACCGACTACCGGCCGGCCGTTAATGAAGAAGAACGGTGTTCCGGTGACACCGAGCTGGGCAGCCACGTCTTTATGGGTTTTGACCAGCTTATCGACGCTGGCATCCTTGCATACCTTGAATTTCATATCATCCAGCTTCCCGGTCATGGCCTGCTCATAGGCTTTGGCCTTGTCCTTGGCGCAGAGAATGTAGCGGACCTTTTCTTCCGCCTGTTTGTGCATGTCGAGCGGATAGAGGAAAACATATTTTGTCACATCCTTGCGACCGGTGAAAAATTCAGCGGCCTTTCGGCAGTAAGGGCAATCCGGATCGGTAATCTCGATAACCTGATTTTTTCCCTTGCCGATCTTCACCGCTTTGTCCAGCGGGAGGTCCTTGATTTTCAGGGCCATCGCCGCCATGCGCTTCTGTTCAAGCTCCTGTTGTTTTTCCTTGGTGAGGTTTTTTCCTTCCTTGGTGACGATCGGACCGCCAACAATGCATTCTGCGTCAGGTGCATAATAGAAAACCTGCTGGCCTGCGATCACCTCATAAAGTCCGGAGACATTGGATGGCGTGATACTGTCGACGGGAATATTAGGGAAGTTTTTTTTCAGGGACTCCCCCGGGGTGACGGCGAAGGCAAGGGTGGTGGAGGCAAGAAGAACGATGACACTAATGCAAAGGCCTACTGTTTTCAAATTCATGAGGATCCTCCTTTTTCAGGATTTACTGTGACGTCCATCATCCAAATATTGTCAATGATGTCAAGGCTTATCTACGGCCTGCCGGAGCCATTTTTCCAGGCGGATGCATTCCTTCGGCCACTGATCGGACAGGTGGAGACTCAGGAACAGCGCAAAGAGCTGATCCATGGTACGGATGGCTGTTTCCAGCAGATAAAGGCGCTCCAGGACCCGGCCGCTCTGGTCATCTTGTTCCTCATCACGGTCCATGATGAGGGGAAGTTTCAGAGACTGGAATTGAAACCGGTCCGCTTTGAAGGTAAATTCCCAGGAAGCCGCGTCTCTGGAAAGCTTCAGGCGCGCCTCTTTTATTTTCTTACCCCGGCGCAGGGCTTCCCTGCCCTCCTTTAGATCGGCATGTAAGCCCTGGCAGACCACGGATTCCGCGTATTCCCCGTCACCCGATTCCAGGACCAGCCTTTGCACGAAGATCACCTCTGTCTCGCTGCTGTCAGGAAGGGTGATCATGCCGTTGCGCTCTTCACTTTTAAACCACAGCCAGGTCAGAAATTCCCTTCCTGGAAATTTCATGTCCATTTCCGGCGTGGTCATTTTCACGGCGGTCCCCGGGTCCATAAACTGCTGATCCCAGGGGACAAACGGACAGGGGGTCCTATCGAAAGACCGCTTGAATAAATCCTGAAAATCATCGATCACTTTGTCGGACAGTGAGGTGAACAGTACAGACTGTTCGGAAACAGACCAGCAGATTTCGTAAAATGCGGGAACAGGCTGGGTATGATTCAGAAGGTCGAGACGAACCCTTTCCCTGATGTCCTCACGCCGGTATCTGTCAATTTTCTTTTGGCCTGTTTCGGTGAGAGATTGTTTTTCTGCTTCCAAAATGCGAATTTTAAGCAGGGAAGCGGGAACGATCCACCGGTCGATGCGCAGGGAAAAAATGAGATAGTCACCCCAGGCATAAGACGTATACTGGAAATCCGTATCCAACACGTTTTCCAGACTGGTCCAGCCCATGATCTTTTCTTCAGCGCTTTTTTTCAAATTCTGGAAGGCGAACTTCCGGATCTGTTGATCGATTTGCTCGGAAAATTGATCCGGCAGGTCACCGATCAGCCGGTATCGTGAAAAGGTTAAGGCGCCTTTTAATAATCCCATGTATGCCTCCTTCAAGAGTGGAACCTCATTACGCAGTTTCCAGGGGGATGTCAAGTTGAATGAAAAGTTCCTCAGTCAAAATTCAGTTTTGCAAAGCCCTTTATTTATGGTAGAAATCCGGTTATTCTACTGCAAGGTTTCGCCATGCATATAAAAAAGATCGGTATTGTCGCTAATATTGCCAAGGAAAAGTCTTCGGCCTATGTCATCCGTCTGAGAGACTGGCTGCTGCATCAGGGATTACAGGTCTTTCTGGATGACGCTGTTGCCATTCGTATTGGCGAATCCACAGGGCTGGAACGAAGTAACCTGGCTGCTGCTGTGGATCTCATCGTGGTCTTTGGCGGTGACGGGACCATGCTGAGAGTGGCCCGTGCTTTTTGCGGATATAACATCCCGATTCTGGGGATCAACATCGGGGGGCTTGGCTATCTGACTGAGGTTAATTTAAACGAAATGATCAATGCCCTGGGAATGATCATCGAGGGCAATTTCAAGACGGAAAAGCGGATGATGCTCGACGTCGTCGCCGACCGTCACGGCGAGACGGTTGGTGAAGGCACTGTGCTCAATGAAGTGGTCATCAACCGGGCCAACCTTTCCAGAATTGTGGAACTGGAAACAGCCATCAATGACCGGCATCTGGCCACCTTTAAGGCCGATGGCCTGATTATCGCGACGCCCACCGGTTCAACGGCCTATTCCCTATCCGCCGGCGGTCCGATCATTTTCCCGGAGCAGAATGCCATGATCCTCAATCCGATCTGTGCCCACACCCTGACGAACCGGCCTGTCATCCTGCCGGAGGATGTCCGGGTTAAAGTCATTCTCTGGACGAAAGAGCAAGGGGCTACCCTGACCCTGGATGGGCAGGTGTCTTTTACCCTGAAATCAGGGGATACCATCAGGGTTCAGAAATCTCGCTATGTGACGACCCTGGTCGCCTCGCCGCACCGGGATTATCTGGAGATCCTGAGGACGAAACTGGGTTGGGGAGGCCTACCGACGGGGAATCATCCAGATGCTGATTGAATTAAACATTAAACATTTTGCCATCATTGATGAACTGACGGTCTCTTTTATCGACGGTCTCAATGTCATTTCGGGCGAAACCGGGGCCGGCAAATCGATTATCATCGGCGCTGTGAGCCTGCTGCTGGGTGACCGTGCATCCGCGGACATGATCCGGTCTTCCGAGGATTCTGCGGTGGTCGAGGCTCTTTTTGATATCCGAAAAAATCCGGCGCTACAAGGGAAGTTGCAGGAGATGGGCTTTGATGACGGACATGAACTGATGATCCGGCGCGTCATCTCCCGCTCTGGCAAGAATAAGGTTTATATTAACGGTCATCTCGCAACACTGGGCATCCTGTCGGCGATTAGTGAATCCCTGCTGAATATCTGCGGCCAGCATGAGCACCAGATCATTCTGAATGCCGATCATCACATCGACATTCTGGATGAGTTTGGCGACCTTTTATCCATCCGCTCTGCATACGCTGAATGTTATGGCCAGGTTCAGGCACGGCAAGACCGGATCAGATCGCTGCAGGCGATGAATGAGAAGCGGGCGGAACGGGAGGATTTCCTGAGGTTTCAACTCCGGGAAATCGAGGATGCCGGGCTCGCCGTCGGTGAAGATACCACGTTGCAGGAAGAGAAAAAACGTTTAAGCAATATTCAGAAACTGATGGAATCCTCCGCTCGCGCCCATGACCGGCTCTATGGAAAAAGCAGTTGTGTTCTTGAGGAACTTCGTGGGGTCATCGCGGATATCCGGGAAATCAAGAAAATTGACACCACGCTGTCCCTGTCCGAACAGGACATGGAGAACCTGTACTATCAATTGGAGGATGCGGCCCTGACCCTGCGTGATTACACGAAACATGCGGCTCTCGATCCGGCAAGACTGGAGGCTATTGATGACCGCCTGGAACTGATCGGCCGGCTCAAAAGGAAATACGGGGGGACGCTGGAGGCGGTGTTGGCCAGGAAATCCGCCTTGGAGACCGAATTAAAGGAGATCTCCTTTGTCGATGAGGAGATGGAAAGGGTTTCCGAAGCGCTGGCCGTCCAGAGAGCGACGATGGGGGAACAGGCGAATCTCCTCTCGCGGAAGCGGCGGGAAAAGGCCACCCTGCTGGAAAAAGCGATCGAGAAGGAGATCCATGCCCTGAATATGTCCGCCACAAGATTTAAGGTACAGTTTAAAGCAGATGGCGAAGAGGCACATTATAACGAACGGGGCATGGACGACGCAGAGTTTTATCTTTCCACGAACGTGGGAGAAACGTTGAAACCCTTGAATCGTATTGCCTCTGGAGGAGAGTTGTCGCGGATCATTCTGGCCATGAAAAAGGTTCTGGCCCGCGCCGGGTTCGTGGGGACCATCATCTTTGATGAAGTGGACAGCGGCATCGGCGGGGCCACGGCGGAAATTGTCGGAGAGAAACTTAGAGACGTAGCCCGGCATTATCAGGTGTTGTGTATCACCCATCTGCCGCAGATTGCCTGTTTTGGTGACCGGCATTACCAGGTCACTAAGGTTGTGGCCGGCGGCAAAACCAGTACCTGTGTCGACATGCTGTCCGGGGAAGAGCGACTGAACGAGATGACCCGCATGCTCGGCGGGGTGAAATTGACAAAGAAAACGAGAGAACACGCCCGGGAAATGCTGGAAAGGGCAGGCAGGAAAGGAATGTGAACGATGTTGAGAAAAGCACGAGTCGGTGATGTTAAAACGATCCACCGGATGATTAACATCTCAGCCGGGAAAGGGGAGGTACTCCCGCGCGCTCTCATGGATATCTACGGAAGTCTGCGGGATTTCTTTGTCTATGTTGATGAGGAAACGGTGACCATCGCCGGTATTTGCGCCATGAACATCATCTGGGAGAATCTGGCTGAGGTTCGTTCCCTGTACGTGGAGGAAGGATATCGAAACCGGGGCATCGGCCGGAATCTTGTAGAAGCCTGTATCTCCGAGGCCATCACACTTCAGCTCTACCGGATATTCACCCTGACTTACAAAAAGGATTTTTTTGTTCATCTAGGATTCAAAGAGGTGGAACGGTCCAGTCTCTCCGAAAAGATATTCTCTGACTGCTTCCGGTGCTCCAAGTACCCCGATTACTGTGACGAAGTGGCGATGGTGATCGATCTTTGAAAAATAGGACGACGCATAGAAATCACCTGCTTCTCTGCATGATTCTACTGGCTGTCAGTCTGTTGTTTACAGGCTGTGCGGCCCTGTTTGAAAAACCCGTGCAAAGATTTTCTGCCCCTTTGACGTTGATTGATGAAGACGGCGTCCTTTCATTGCTCGATGATCTGGATCTTCCTTCCTTAGAGGCCGCCATAGACCGGAGTCTTCAATATTACGAGCGGGTGCCCGCCGCGACCTATCGTTTTGGAAACCGTCAAGTCAGCGCCGGCGAATTAAAGGAATCCCTGATACTTTTCCGGGAAATCATGCAGCGTCCCGACGCGGTGGGAATCAAGACAAAAAAAATCAGGGAATCTTTCGAGTTCTATCAGGCCGCGGGCATGGATGAAAGAGGAACCATGCTCTTTACCGGATACTATGTGCCGTTATTGAATGGTTCTCCCGTCATGACGGAGAGATACCGTTATCCGGTCTATGAAACGCCGGATGATCTGATCGTCGTCCATCTCAACGATGTCAATAAAAAAGTCAAAAACGGACAGAGGATCGGCCGGCTGGAGGAGGGCGATCTGGTTCCCTATTACAGCCGCAGGGACATTGACGAAAAAGGCGTACTCAGAGGTCGCCATCTTGAAATGGTATGGGTGGATGATTCCCTTGAACTCTTTCAACTGCATGTCCAGGGTTCGGGAAAGATCAGGATGCCCGATGGTCAGATCATCAGCGTGAGCTTCGCCCAGTCCAATGGCAGGCCTTTTAAATCCATTTCCAGGTTTTTGTTGGACCATGGCAGGATCACCGAGCGCGACATGGCCTATCAGAATATCAAAAACTACCTCCGGGAACATCCGGAGGAGTGTGCGGAAATCTTTAATTTCAACGAACGATATATATTTTTTCAGAGAGTGGAGAACGGTCCGATGGGCGCTTTGCAGTTCTCCGTTACATCCGGCCGGTCCATTGCTACCGACCCGGATTTTTTTCCAAAGGGGGCGCTCGCTTTCATGAAGGCCCAGAAACCTCAGCTTGATCCGGAGGGAAAGGTCCAGTCTTGGGTTCCTTTCTCGCGTTTTGTACTCAACCAGGATGCCGGAGCCGCAATTAAGGGACCGGGAAGGATTGATCTGTTCTGCGGAGACGGGCCGGAGGCAGAGCAACTGGCAGGGAGTTTGAAGGAAAAAGGGATCCTGTACTTTCTGGTTAAAAAGAAGGTAAAAAGCTCACCGATCGGGAATGGCTTGACAAATCGGTAGGAATCGTTATGCTCTTCACAAATATTTGATAAGGAGACTGTTCAATGGGTAAAGGTGATCAACGTTCAAGGCGGGGCAAGATCCATCGGGGGACGCATGGCAAAACCCGTCTCCAGAAGAAGAGAAGTCCTGGTAAATCTACACGCGCCAAGGCATAAAAATATTTCGTCAAATGATCGTCCTGACCGGCCACCCCATCGGTCAAGACCGACCCTTTCTATGCTGCCTCTAATCTCTCCAACCTTGATCCATAGAGATCATGCCCGGTAGATAGAAATATGTTGCTTGATTACTTCTGTAAGTTTCTATTATCAGTATTCTTCTGTTATGCTACATTACAAACCGAAATAATGAGGAATGATCCAGCAACGATAGGGAGTGCTTATGATTAAAGATGAAAAACGCGATTTTGACAGCGAGGCGGCTTCTTGGGATAAAGAGCCAGGCAGGGTTAAGCTGGCCACCGACATTACTGACGCCATAAAAAACGATGTTGCATTGACTTCCGATATGGATGCATTAGATTTCGGTTGTGGTATAGGCCTTGTCACCCTCCAATTACAACCCTTCCTTCATTCTGTTACGGGTGTTGATGGTTCACAGGGGATGATAGATATCCTCAAACAGAAAATAGAAAAAAAGAATCTGACCAATGTAAAAACCCGATTCTTCGATATGGAAAAGGGCGATGTCCTGGAAGGTCGTTATCATTTGATTGTCAGCAGCATGACCTTTCACCATATTAAAGAAATCAAGGCTCCCCTCAATCAATTCTATCATGTTGCATTGCCATCAGGTTATTTGTGCATTGCAGATTTAGATCCGGAAGAAGGTCTCTTTCACAGCGATAATAGAGGGGTTATCCATTTCGGATTTGATCGTGACAGACTGTGCCGGTTATTTATCGAGGCGGGGTTTGAAAATGTAAGGCACCGGACAGCAGCTACTGTTATGAAACCTATTCATGATGGGAAGATGGTGGAGTTTACCGTTTTTCTCATGACGGGACGGAAAGGAACATGATTGGCGAGCAGCAAGGAACCAAAAAGCTATTTTGACACCAGACCGTAAGAAAGGGGGACTTTCGTCTCCCTTTCTTACTCTAGTGCATTGGCTCTATTGAACTATTTATCAAACAGCTTCTGCAGCACGACCGCTTTTGATGTGGTCTGGAGACCAAGCATCAACAGTAATCTTGCCTTCTGCGGGGGAAGATTATCCGCAAAAATAGCTCCCGCATCTTTCAGCGTCTTGCCTCCTCCAATATATCCGTACACCGGAAGCACCCTGCCGTTGGGAACCCGGGTGGAGATGACTACAGGGATGCCTTTGGAGAGCACCTCTTTTATGGCCTCGTACATGGGGACGCCAACGTTACCCCAGCCCAAAGCCTGAATAACGATTCCCTTCACCCCGGCCTTCGCCGCGGCCCTGACGAGCGATCCATCGGCTCCTCCATACGCGGTAACGATTTCGACGTACGGAAGTTTATCCTGTTTCACAGGGACATACTGTCTCCGCAAAGGAGCCCGATAAAAAATTACCCGATCATTGTCCGCGTTACCAAGGAAACCGTAATCACCTGATTTAAACGTTTCTACATCCGACGTGTGGGTTTTCGTCACTTCGCGCGCGGCGTTTATCTGGTTATTGAGGACAATCATCGCACCTTTTCCCCGTGCATTAGGAGAGACGCAGATGCGGGTGGCGTTAAGGAGGTTTCTCGGTCCGTCGAAGTCTTTTTCGGACGCATTGCGCTGCGCACCAATAAGGACGATCGGCTTGTCACTATTTACAGTCAAATCGAGAAAATAGGCTGTCTCCTCGAGTGTGTCAGTGCCATGGGAAACGATGACCCCGGCGACCTCGGGCCGGGCCAATTCTTTACTTACGGCTTTCTGCAATGCCACCCAGCGATCAGGGTCCATATAACCGGAAGGGACATTTGAAATATTGAGCACTTCGATCCTTGCTATTCCGGAAATCTCCGGAACGGTGGCAACGAGGTCCTCCCCTGAAATGGCAGGCACAGGAGCCTTCTTCACAGGGTCGATCTTCATTGCGATCGTGCCCCCAGTGGCAATAAGCTTGACGACCGGAAGTTCAGCCGATGCGATGAGTGGAAATACCATGAATACCGCCAGCATCACGGCACTCAGAAGCAGTACTGATTTGTTTCCTGGTTTTTTCATGTAAATGCCTCCTTTTATGAAAATTGTTTTAAGACGAACTTGAGGAAAGGAGGGATCTCTCCCGTTCCTTTTCCCACCCTTTTTTACTGCTAAGGCTTTATGACTCATACTGTATCAATGGTGAAATATATTGTCAAGGGATTGACCTAGCAGAGGAAAAGGAAGCCGTCAATGAGTGGTTGAAAACCTATAAGAAGGGTCGTGAGGTTTTTAAGACGAGCGTCAATGAAAGCTATAAAAAAGGAAATGATTTTCTTGTCAACATCGAATAGACTGGAAAGGCAAAAGCAGGAAAATAACATCACCCAGCAAAGCTCTATCCGGGGCTGTAACCCCGAAAGGATCATTCCTTATCGCCCATCATTTCAACTGGTAATTCTCACTTCCATTCAATAGGGGAAACTGAGGACTCGCAAGTAAACTAAACAAACGACCTCTCTGGCTAACTTCCTGAAATGTTGTTTTTCTTATTTTTCCAATTTACACAACATTTCATTCGGAAATAATCAAAAAACTGCGAAACTCTGACTCAATATATGGTAGAAGTATCGACGGAAGGTCAGCTAAATAAAAATGAATATCATGACGCATAAGGACATATTCAGGCGGATCATCTTTTCCCTCGTGCTGCTGCTGATGGTTCTGTCCATGACTTCCTGCACCCTGATCGTCATGAACCTCCTGCTGGATGGCCCGGAAAAACTGGCCGGAACTCAGAAGGACAGAAATTATCGAGGTGGTGAATGTCGAAACGTTTTGATTATCGGCCTCATAGAAAATACCTCCCAACGGGTAGGGGTGGAAAATGCCTTTACCGATCGATTTACGCAGCCGGGTTTGCACCCCATTGTCGGCTCCATCATCCTTCCGGACCTCGCGTTATTAAAGGATCGGGTGATCATAGACGAACTGGTTCGGGAAGAGCAAATTGATAAAGTGATTACCGTAGAGGTAAAGGATGTTGCCGACAAAGACATGGCGGGATGGCTTCGTATCTGGTTTGCCACTCCATTGCTGAAAGGAGATCTGACCGATGTTGCATCTTCCCGGGGCATAACAAAAAATGTTCGCTTCGAGATCGGCCTCTGGGATGCAAAAGCCCTGAAGCGGGAATGGACGGGAACAACGCATCCCGTTGAACTTTTCGAAATATTGCGGCATGTCTACGCAGCGGCTGACTCAGCAGCTTATACCCTGATCAAAGAAAAAATCCTCCGGCCGGGGAAATGAGTATTATGGGAAACCCAGCAGTCAAGTAATATTGAAAGGATATGTGAAATGAAAAAATGCTTAATTATTTCCTTCGTATTCATTATATTGTTAATTTTCTCAACTTCGGCCCATGCCCAATCTGCAAAAAATGCAGTAAGGGTCTTGGAAAAACTTGAGACACAGTGTGAATCCGGCGTTTCGTATCAGGATTACAAAATTGCCCTAATGAATACCAAGCTTCCAGTTAACTTTTATTTAGAAGGCTCGGGATCTTCAAATAATTTGGCATTAGCAGATTCTATAAAAAAAGTTATGGCACATTATGGGTTTGTCGGCATAGCATGGCAAGATGCTAATAGTAATGAAGGAAACCCAACTCCTTTTAGTGCAGGTATGGAATTGGAGATTATAGGAAGATACCCTATAACCGATAAATCTATCTCAGAAGGTGGAGCGCGGCAGAATAACAGGACTTTGATGAAAGAACCTGTGTTTGTGATCATATGGGGAGCTGCTTCAAGCGAGTTGAGAAAAGCAAAACTATTATTAGATAAAGATGCGTCAGAGCGAGGACTAAAACAAGGGTTTGGAATGGAATTTTAAAAACAAAAAGAGGCTTTAATCGTGGTGGCTATTTGATATATCTTCCTTCTCGATATTCATTCAGCGGGTGTGAGAGCATCCGCTTTTTTTGTAACAATATTTCTCAGAATGCGTATTATAAGAAATACTTTGCAAGTGCAAACTCATTCCCATTTGAGAAGGTTTATGATAGCGTACGAGGTATTGAACAAAGCAGTGGGAAGAGGATCTACTCTACCAACCATGCTCTCCGGCATCAGGTAAAATACAGATTCACTCCTCCCATTTTACCCCGGCGTCCCAGGGTAGTTTATAACATTCATTGATCCATAAGAACACGAGGTAGTATCAACGACCGTCCTTCCTTCATAAAATGTTGAGAACCTGCTTTTTGCTTTTCATGCCACATTTTATATGGTAATAATCAAATAAAACTGTCCAGAATGAAATATTTATGCCCACAGAGAAAACGAAAACGACGAGCATCATCCTGTTTTGCGCCAGCCGCATCCCCCTTGTTATCCGCAAATTTTTCTTTCAGGCCCTCTTTACACTCTTCTACCATATGGCGGCGAAGCATCGGCTCATTGCCCTGCACAACCTCCGGCACGCCTTTCCGGAGAAGGACATGAAGGAACTGATCAAGATCGCCAAAGGGGTCTACCGCAATATCGCCATTACGGCGGCGGAATTCTTTAGCATGCCGTCCATTACCCGAGAGAACCTCCACGAATGGGTGGAACTGGAAGGACTGGAGCACTATGAAGAGGGGATCGCCCAAGGCAAGGGGCTTCTCTCCATTGCTGCCCATTTTGGCAACTGGGAATTGATGCCTGTCACCACCCCCCTGTTTCTCAAACCCCTTCATATCATCTACCGGCCCCTGGACAGCCCCGCCCTCGAGAACATGACTAAATATGTACGAACGATCCACGGCAATGTCATGATCCCGAAAGGGGGCACGGGCAAACGGATCATGGAACTGCTCAAACAGAACCAATTTATCGGGATTATGAGCGATCAGAACGTATCCGCCCGGGAGGGGGTTTTTGTCGATTTCTTCGGCCGCCCTGCCTGTACAGGCGTGGGGCTCGCCGTCTTGGCTTTGCGGTCGGGAGCGCCGGTACTTCCAGGTTTTATGGCGCGACAGAAGTCGGGAAAATACAAGTTAATCCTGAAACCCTTGGTCGAAATTTCCAGAACGGGAGACTACGAGGCGGATGTCCGGGAGAATACCCAGCGTTTCACAAAAGTTGTGGAAGAGATCGTAAGGGAGTACCCGGATCAGTGGTTTTGGATTCACCAGCGCTGGAAGACAAAGACCTGCCAGATCAGGATGGACTGATTTTGCTTGATACTTGCTTCCTGTTGTCAAGCGTCCGGTAATTTTAATGGACATCCAACCTTTTCGGTGCGTATGGATCACCTCGATCAGGACCCTGAACAATCCTGTAATGCCTACATCCAGGCATGACGCTTTAAGAATTCGAAGAATCAGCGAAGCTAATTTGAGGCGTACCGGAGAGATTTGTCTGAATTACGATCAAAATAAACTTCATAACCGCTCAATCAACAAAAAGGTGTGCCGATTTATCAAAAGGACAGACGCATCGATACATCCCTCCCATGATTATGGGCAAAATACCCAACATTTTGTGGTAAATATTCCTTTGGCGTACAAGATCGTCCTTCGTATACTATCACCATGAAAAAGCAGTATCTTATCAATGCGAGGGTTCCAGGAGACTGAAGAAACTGTCCATGAAAGAAAAAGGACATATCTACGCAATGTACCTGGGGTTGGCCGTTCTGGTGATCGTCACCGTGTCGTACCTGGCGCTCAGACAACCTACGGACAAGCCAGCGGCACCGGCCGAAGATGGTCGGAAGCAACTGCGCGGCCTGGCCCTCACCAGCAAAGAGTGGACGGGGGACTTCGATAAAATGCTGGAGTACCGGAGGATACGGGTGTTCGTGCCACCCAGCCGCACACTCTACTTCAGCGACAAGGGCCGAGAGCGAGGCGTGACCGGGGATACCGTGCGGGATTTTGAGCGCTACCTCAACAAGAAATACGCCGGTAAGCTCGGCAAGCGTCCTTTGACGGTGTTTATCGTTCCACACACACGCGATGCACTGCTTAAGGACGTGGCCAAGGGCATCGGTGACATCGCCGCCGGCGACATCACGGTGACCGAGGAGCGTCTGAAGACAGTGGACTTCGTCGCGCCGGAGGAAGAGCCGCGTGTGTCTGAGGTCCTGGTGACGGGACCGAAGTCGCCCCCTGTCGACGTAATCGACGATCTTGCCGGCAAGACCGTGCACGTGCGCAAGTCATCAAGCTACTACGAGAGCCTGTTGTCTCTGAACAAGCGTTTCAAAAAGGAGAGGCAGCCGTCGGTCAAAATTATCCTCGTCCCCGACGCCCTTGAGGATGAAGATCTGATGGAGATGCTCAACGCAGGGCTCTTCGAATTCCTTGTCGTCGACGACTGGATAGCAAAAATGTGGGCGCAGGTTCTGCCCAAGATCAAGGTCAGAGGCAACATCGTGCTCCGAAGCGGCGGCAGGATAGGTTGGGCAATCCGAAAAGGCAGTCCGAAACTTGAAGTTGAAATCCGAGACTTCTACAGGAACTATCTTAAGAAACAGGGAATCATCGAGAGCCGCCTGGCACAATACCATAAGCGCATCAAACAGATCAAGAACCCGACGGGTACTGCCGAGTGGAAGCGCTTCGAGCGGACAATTGCCCTGTTCGAAAAGTTCGGGCGAAAGTACCAGTTCGACCCGTTGATGCTCGCCGCACAGGGCTACCAGGAATCCACCTTGGATCAGAGCAAGCGGAGCCCCGTCGGGGCCATCGGCATCATGCAGATCATGCCGGCGACCGGGGCATCTCTGAAGGTGGGTAATATCAGGGAGACCGAACCCAACATCCACGGGGGCGCAAAGTACATGGACTTACTCATAACGCGCTACTTCCCGGACAGTAGATTCAATGAACAAGACCGCACGCTCTTCGCCTTCGCGAGCTACAATGCCGGGCCGGGGAATATCTCGAAGATGCGCAAACTGGCACAGAAGCGCGGACTCGATCCGAACATTTGGTTCAACAACGTTGAGGTGGTGACCGCTGAGAA
>Ga0208103_1000331_pt1 | contig 18682 bp, 19 predicted proteins | sample CryBogmetaGMA75M_FD_184550 | JGI IMG/M metagenome (GOLD analysis project Ga0208103, IMG submission 184550) | Freshwater microbial communities from Crystal Bog, Wisconsin, USA - MA7.5M (SPAdes) | ecosystem: Environmental > Aquatic > Freshwater > Lake | place: Crystal Bog, Wisconsin, USA... | reverse complement strand
CAATAAAGCGGTGCGTAAACCGCCAATATGCAAATATCCTGTCGGGCTTGGAGCGAAACGTGTTACTATCATCAATAATCCTTTTTTGGTTGCCTAATTTTAGTTAAGGCTATGTTAAAAGCGGGTAAAATAAAGAACTTTACCTCAGGAGCAACAATTGCGTTCACTGCTACTCTCATCCCTACTCCTTACAACACTTTGGAGTGCACCCATCGGCGGAGTTGCCATTATGGTTAAAAACAGCCCCATAACTCTTTATGAAGTACAACAAGAGATGAAGCAAAGCAAGACATCCGCGCAAGAAAGTGCGGATACTCTGATTCGTAAAAAACTGGAACAACTCGAAGCGGTCGAGAAAAAAATCACGGTTACTCCTGCTGAGATTCAAGAAGAGCTTGAAAGAATGGCAAAACAAAATAATCTCCCTTTGGAAAAGTTTCTGGATGCCATGCAAACTGCACGAGGGATTAATCAAAGTGAGCTGAAAGAAAAAGTGGAAGAGAACATTAAGGGACAAAAGCTTTATAGTACTATTGCCTTTTCAAAAATGGGACAACCTACCGCTACCGAAGAAGCCGACTATTATCAACTTCATCTCGATGAATTTTCACAACCTGAGCGTTACGATGTAACAACCTATATCTCAACATCTGCTGAAGCATTGCAAGCAAAAATCGATGATCCTATGCGCAATGTCGAAAATGTAGTCTCTAAAGATGAAAAAATTCCCTCAAAAGCAATCAATCCTCAGTTGGCACAAATTCTCAATAAAATCGAAGTGGGTAAATTTGGTCCCATCCTTCCCAATGGAAAAAATAGCTTTATGAGTTTTTACATGAAGGACAAACCTAACCTCATAACCGAAAATCTCGACTCGGTACGACCACAGATTACCAATGCAATTATGGGAGAAAAACGAAATCAAGTATTGAATGATTATTTTACGCGGTTGCGTCTAAGTGCAGATATTCAAGTGGTACGATTGCCATAAAGGCAATCCTTACCCTTTATAATTTTCGAGGTATTTGGTATCGAAGTTGTTGTTAATGAAATCAGGATTTCTCATCATTTTTTGATGAAAAGGGATTGTCGTTTTAATCCCTTCGACAGTAAATTCACTCAATGCACGGTGCATACGAGCAATTGCATCGTTACGATCTCTTCCGTAAACAATGAGTTTTCCAATCATCGAATCGTATGTCGGAGGAACCATATATCCCGTATGTACGTGGGTGTCGATACGAACATTACGACCACCCGGTGCAATCCATTGGGTTATTTTACCAGGGCATGGCAAGAATCGTATAGGATCTTCTGCTGTGATGCGGCATTCGATAGAGTGACCGCTAAGAATCACAGTATCTTGCGATGGCAATGCTTCACCCTCGGCTACACGAATCATCATTTCGATTAAATCCAATCCGCTTACCATTTCAGATACAGTATGCTCTACTTGAAGACGGGTATTCATCTCCATAAAGTAAAAGTTTTTGTCGGCATCAAGAAGATATTCAAACGTTCCTGCACCTTCGTATTTAATAAATTTCGTTGCACGAACAGCGGATGCGTGAAGTTCTGCACGAATCTCAGGAGTCAACGCAACCGCAGGAGACTCTTCGATGAGTTTTTGGTGACGACGCTGCATGGAGCAATCCCGCTCACCGATATGAAGAACATTGCCATGACTGTCCGCAATGATTTGTACTTCGATATGACGCGGATTTTTGATGAATTTTTCCATATAAATGGTTCCATCACCAAACGCAGTAATTGCTTCTGCTTCTGCTGCTAAAAAGGCGTTTTCAATACCGCTTTCTTCTTCAACAACACGCATTCCGCGTCCGCCTCCGCCTGCTGCTGCTTTAAGGATGATAGGAAAACCAACCTCTTTAGCACGAACACGAGCTTCCGCAATGTCTTTAATCGCACCATCAGATCCGGGAACAACAGGAACACCTGCCGCAATCATGACATCTTTGGCTTTGGATTTATCCGACATCATGACCATAACTTCAGGAGTCGGTCCGATAAATTTAATTCCATGATGGGTACAGATCTCAACAAAATGTTGATTTTCACTTAAAAATCCGTATCCTGGAAAAATAGCATCACATTTACTGATCTCTGCCGCAGCAATAATTGCCGGAATATTTAAATAGCTTTGTGAACTTGGAGCCGCACCGATACAAATAGAGGCATCGGCAAGCTTGAGATACGAAGCATCTTTATCCGCAGTCGAGTAAACCGCAACGGCCTCTTTGCCCATCTCTTGAATCGTACGAATCGCACGAAGAGCAATTTCGCCGCGATTTGCGACTAGAATTCGTTTAATTTCCGCCATGATTAGAGCTTCTTAACAGCGTACAACGGCATATCGTATTCAACTGCTTGCCCATCGGATTTAAGTATTTCGAGAATTTCACAATCAAACTCAGCTTCGAGTTCATTCATGATTTTCATTGCTTCAAGAATTGCAACAACTTGACCTTTTTTGACACGATCACCGACTTTAACAAAAGCCGCTGAATCAGGCGAAGGGGAAGAATAAAATGTCCCAACCATCGGTGATAAAATCGCATCACCGCTAAGAGGTGCATCTACAGAAGCCGACGCAACAGATGTTGCAACGACAGGGGCACTGACTGCCGCTACAGGTGCTGCCATCATAATAGGTGCTGATACAACACCAACATTTTTTTCCAATTCAATTGAAAAAGCATCCAAAGTGATTTTTAATTTTGAAAGAGTGCTTGCGTCAAACTCTTGTACTAGTGTCTTAATTTGTTTCATATCCATGGGTGAATCGCTCCTAAAAGTAGGGTAATAGATGTGCTATACTACCATAAATTAAATTAACAATGGATAGTACATGGGTCTCAAAAGTGATGGATGGATTCGAAAAATGGCACTCGAAAAGGGGATGATTGCCCCATTTTGCGAGGATCAAGTAGGGGTTGGCGTTGTTAGTTATGGGCTTAGTTCGTATGGATATGATATTCGTGTGACAAATGAATTTAAGATTTTTACCAACCTTAATTCGACAGTAGTTGACCCAAAACTCTTCGATGATGCCAATGTTGTGGATTTCACGGGAGATGTTTGTATCGTCCCTCCGAACTCCTTTGCACTGGCACGAACTGTGGAATATTTCAAAATTCCACGCGATGTTCTCGCCATTTGTTTGGGAAAATCAACCTATGCCCGTTGCGGTATCATCGTCAATGTCACCCCTTTTGAACCTGAGTTTGAAGGACATATTACCATCGAAATTTCCAACACAACGCCTCTTCCGGCTAAAATTTATGCCAACGAAGGGATTGCACAAGTCCTATTTTTACAAGGGGATGAGATGTGTGAAACCAGCTATAAAGATAAAAGCGGAAAGTATCAAGGGCAAGAGGGAATCACGCTTCCACGAATTTTAAAATAAAAAGTGGTAGAATTCGACAAATAAATAGCCTTTAAGGAGCCACCATGCTACACGAATACCGTGACGTTATTACTCATATGAAAGAAAACAATGCGGCAAATGCCCATTTTTTGAAAATTTTCGACCGTCACAACAGTTTAGACGATCAAATTACTGAAGCTGAAAAAGGAAATGTTCCTTTAACGGATTTAGAGCTTGAAAAACTCAAAAAAGAGAAATTATTGCTTAAAGATGAAGCATACGCGATGATTATCGAATACAAAAAAGAACACAGTCTCTAAAAACCTGCCTCTTTCGAGGCACCATCATTTCTTTACTTTCCTCTTTCTTCTTATGAAACAACATTTTGAGTCAACTTTCAGCTTTTCAGTGATAGCATTACCCCTGATTGTAAGTAAAAAATTATAATTTAGGAGAATCTATGGATACACGCCTTACCTTTACCAAATTAGCCGACTTTGGACGTGCTCTTTTAACGAAGCCTACTTTAAATGAAGGGCTTCCAATCATATCTGAATACGCCAAAGGTGTCAGCGGGGCAGAACGATGTTCTATCTTTATCCGTAATTTTGCCAACAAAACACTCTGGACAACGCTAGCCGATGGAACCGAAACTATCACTCTCCATGAAAATGACGGTATCGCAGGGCATACCATCAAAGAAGGCAAGCCTCTCCTCATCAATGACCCCTACAATGACGACCATTTTTTATCCACCATTGATGATAAAACCGGTTTTGTAACCAAAAATATTGCTTCCATCCCTATTTTTGACTCCAATCGGCGGATTATCGGAGTATTTCAGCTGCTCAATAAACCCGATGGATTTAGTGCCGATGATGCAAAATCAATGATTTTTTTCGCCCACTACATTAGTACGTATTTGGAACTTTCACTCTCGTTCGACAATCAAGGATCATTACTAAAAAAAGGGAATATATGAGTATTGAAATTTACCAACGAATTGCACAGTTTGGAAAAAAACTCGCTCAATTTGAAACGATTGACACAACCCTTCCCTCTATTGCTGAAGAAGCAAAATCGATTGTTAATGCACAGCGTTGCTCCATTTTTATTGTTGATCATGATACCAATATGCTTTGGACAAAACTTAGTGATGGGATAGGGCGCATTGCCATCGCTCTTGATGCTGGAATCGTTGGTCTTTGTGTTTCCACCGAACAACCCATAATTGTTAATAATCCCTATGAAGATACCCGTTTTTTATCTAAAATTGATGAAAAAAGCGGTTTTGTCACCCGAAATATCCTCACTACCCCTATTTTCAATTCCAAACAAGATGTTGTAGGAGTCATTCAATTACTCAATAAATACAATGGCGATTTTGATGAGAGTGACGAAGGAATTATGGGGTTTTTTGCGAACTACGTCAGTGGAACATTGGAATTGGCACTGTTGATGGAAAACTCAAAGTAATTCTTTCTTTATCCAATGACTTAAGCAGTACAGTCCCCATGTGTGCTGTTTAAACTTCCCGCGATGTGCCATTTCAATGTATTTTTTCAATTCTTGAGTATGAAATAATCCAGTTTGTGCATTTACTTCACGAATCAAGTCAATACGCTTGGAGGCAATAAGCCACTCCATATAGGGGTTCGCAAATCCTTTTTTCTTTCGATTTAAAATCTCATCACTTAAATATTTTTTTCCCATCTGCTTGAGAAGATATTTCGTTCCCCCTTCACCAATTCGGGTTTGAGAATCAAAAGAAAAAACAGCCTCTGCAAAACTGTGATCCAAAAAGGGAGCTCGTGCTTCAATCGTATGTGCCATTGACATTCGATCCAACTTGGTCAGAAAATGCTCCCCAACAAAAAGTTTCAAATCGATAGCACTGTACCAGTGTGAGGGATGCGTGTAATTGCTTTGCTCGAATTGTTGTCGATAGGTTTTTAAAAATCGTAACGATTCATCATCTCGAACATTCTGTCGCAACAATAAATTTTGCTGTAAATCGGTGAATTTTTCTCCCGAAGTCCGGAAAAGCAATGACTCATCAAAAATCCGCTTGTACCACTCCCACTCACGATTCATCGAAAAGTTGCTGTGAAAATATTTCTTGAGCCAGTTTTTATGGTGAAGAGTAGAAGCGTTTTCGATGTCAAGATACTCGAAATACTGCCGATACCCCAAGAACAATTCATCTGCACCCTCCCCGCTAAGGACAACTTTATACCCTTCTTGCGCAATACGCTGCATCAACAAGTACAATGGCAATGCTGCAGGATCATTAAGCGGTTCGTCCATCTGATCCAAAACTGTGTCCAAATTTTCATCAAAATCATGACGCGAAATCACTACTTCGGTATTTTCCAGACCCAACTCCTTTGCAGTCGCTTTTGCATTTGTACGTTCATCATAACCCGTATATTCATCGTATCCGAGGGTAAAAGTGGATAATTTTTGACCTTGTGCTTTGGAAATAGCACAAATCATCGCACTATCGATTCCCCCTGAGAGAAGAGCTGCTATTGGTACATCAGTATCGAGTCGTTTTTGGATACTTTGATGGAGCAATTCTTCGATATTGGACTGGGAACTTTGTGGGGTATCTAAAATAGTGTAATAACTCTGCTTTGTTATCTTCCCACTCTCAAAATGCAGATACTCCCCAGATTCGAGCTTAGCAATCCCTTCATAAAACGTGTGGGGTGGAGCAGGAGCTAAAAAAGAGAGATAGGAGCGCATTGCTTCTTCATTCATTTTCACTGAGGGCAAAAATGGTTTTATCGCCTTAATCTCCGAAGCAAAAACAAAAGCATCCGCTCCCTGATGGTAAAACATCGGTTTTTTCCCAAACCGATCTCGTACCAAATAGAGTTTATCCTCATCGATAAGGGCAAACGCAAACATCCCCTCAAAATGACTCAAACACCCAATCCCCCACCGCTGATATGCCGCCAAAACAACCTCAGCATCACTGTGTGTCTGCCACGGGAAATCTTCCAATTCAAGACGTAATGCTTTATGATTGTAAATCTCTCCATTGAAACTCAAAAGAAGGTTTTTATATCGTAAAGGCTGATGAGCTCGGTGATGATTGTCCGTAATTGAGAGACGCTGATGGGCTAAAAAAAGCCCTCGTTCTTCAACGATACCACAATGATCCTGCCCACGATGAGATAGCATTGCCAAAGCCTTACGAGCCTTTGCGGGAGTATAATCACCTATGATTCCAAATACTCCACACACCTGAGGACCCCTTAATATTAAAGTTTTCAGTATTATACGCTATCATAAGAGAATCATATTTTATTCAAAGAACGCAATACGATGATACCTATATCTATATCTCAAAAACAAATCGTCCTTGATTTCTTTTCGGATGATATTAAAGTGGTCAAAAAATACTTCAACGCCATCGGTTTTGATTTCGATGAACGTTTTCGTTTTGATGTTTTTAAAGAATTCATCTATTCTGCTGCTGGAATGTTCAAAGACATCGACCCCACCATTTATAATCAAGAGCTTATCAGTCAATTCAACACCATTCGATATTTAAACGAGAGGTACAGTGATTTTGAACAGCGAAGCCAACACGTTCAAAAAATATATACCAAAAATTTTCTCTGTACCCAAGAATCATATCTGCATGAAAAAAAAGAGTTTGACACCCTTAAAGGTGAATTACAGATGCTCATCGCCAAAGAACAAGTCGTAACTGCCAAACGAGACATTATGGAAAAACAAATAGGAAATATCCCCACAGAAGCTCATAATGAATTCGAACATGAACTCAAAAAAATTCGTCGAGAACAAGTAGACACTATCCATTTTATTGGAACGCACCGTAAAGAGCTCGAAACACATCAAGCTAACCTAAAAGCATTTGAAGATCTTCATCGAGAAGAATTTCTAAAATATTTCAATGAGATTAAAGAAAAGTTAACCCACCAATACGCCGAGTCCCTCAACTATTTTGGATTTGATTTTAATGAAGCACTCTTTCGTAACTCTGAACGCTCTCGTGCTATTCAAAAATTTAAAACCGATGCAGGTATACAAGGGGACATTAATCTATGTAAATACGTCGAATATTATCTGCGCAATGTCGTCCCTGAAACACTTGCCGATACTGGACACAAAGAACGGCTTCTTATCGCAAAAAATTATTGCGATCGTGTAGGAAAAAAATGAATATTTTATCTTTAATCGGTCGAGAAAAAGAACTTTTCTCTGAAGACATTAGTCTTCATGCTCAACAACTATCCGAAATAGTCTCACATTCTACCTTTTTAGTGATTGGCGGAGCCGGCTCCATTGGACAGGCAGTTACCAAAGAGATATTCAAACGCAACCCAAAAAAACTCCATGTCGTCGATATTAGCGAAAATAATATGGTTGAATTGGTACGAGACATTCGAAGTTCATTTGGTTATATTGACGGTGATTTTCAGACGTTTGCGCTGGATATAGGGTCTATTGAATACGATGCATTTATTGAATCTGACGGAAAATACGATTACGTGTTAAATCTTTCTGCACTCAAACATGTTCGTAGTGAAAAAGACTCCTTTACTCTAATGCGTATGATTGAAACCAATATTTTTAATACGGATAAAACATTGCAACAATCCATTGACAATGGTACTAAAAAATATTTTTGTGTAAGTACTGATAAAGCAGCAAATCCAGTCAATATGATGGGTGCAAGTAAACGTATTATGGAAATGTTTGTGATGCGTAAATCACAACAAATTAATGTATCGATGGCACGATTTGCGAATGTTGCTTTCTCTGATGGTTCGCTCCTACATGGGTTTAATCAACGAATCGAAAAAAGACAACCTATCGTCGCTCCTAATGATATTAAGCGTTATTTTGTAACGCCTCAAGAAAGTGGTGAGCTTTGCTTAATGAGTTGTATTTTTGGTGAGAACAGAGATATTTTCTTTCCAAAGCTAAGTGAGGATTTGTATCTTATCACATTTGCCGATATTGCAGTTAAATATCTTCAGTTAAAAGGTTATGAACCCTATTTGTGTAAAGATGAAGATGAAGCCAGAGAACTGGCTAAGACACTTCCAAAGCATGGCAAGTGGCCATCTCTTTTCACTGCAAGTGATACAACCGGTGAAAAAGATTTTGAAGAGTTTTTTACAGATAAAGAAACGCTTAACATGAGTAGATTTGAAAATCTAGGTGTCATAAAAAATGAGCTTAATTTTAATCATGATTTATTAAATATGTTTGAAAAAACTATCCACTCATTTAAAGATAAAAAAAAGTGGAGTAAAGATCAAATAGTTCAATTATTTTTTGCAATGATCCCTGATTTTGGACATAAAGAGACGGGTAAATATCTCGATGGGAAAATGTAATGTTTCAAAACAGTGTTGATTTTATCCAAAATATTTACCAGACAAAAAAGTTTATTCCTCTCCATGAACCCCGTTTTGTCGGCAATGAAAAAAAATATCTAAATGAGTGTATTGATAGCACGTTTGTCTCTAGTGTAGGTAAGTTTGTCGATCAGTTTGAAGCAGAATTCGCACGCACAGTCGGAGCTAAATATGCTGTTGCCACGGTCAACGGAACGGCTGCACTGCATATATCTTTGATTTTAGCAGGGGTGGAGCACGATGATGAAGTTATTACCCAAGCATTGACGTTTATTGCAACGGCAAATGCTATCAGATATATTGGAGCTGAACCGATTTTTTTGGATGTTGATTTAGAGACAATGGGACTAAGTCCAAAAGCCTTGAAGCTTTTTTTAGAAAATAATTGTGTGGTATCTGAAGGAAAATGTCTTAACAAAACAACCCTAAAAACGATCAAAGCATGTGTACCTATGCACACATTCGGGCATTCGTGCAGAATCGATGAGATTAAAACGATTTGCGATGAATGGCATATTGCATTGGTCGAAGATGCAGCAGAATCTCTTGGAAGCACCTATAAAAATAAATATACAGGGACATTTGGTTGTGTCGGAGCATTTAGTTTTAACGGCAATAAAATCATCACAAGTGGCGGCGGTGGTGTTATCGTCACCGATGATGAAAATTTGGCAAAACGAGCCAAGCATATTACGACTACCGCTAAAGTTCCTCATAAATGGGAATATGTTCATGATGAAATCGGCTATAACTATCGCCTCCCCAATCTCAATGCTGCGCTTTTGTGTGCTCAGCTTGAACAACTCGAAGAATTTTTAGAAAATAAAAGAGTTTTAGCAACTGAATATAAAGAATTTTTTGTATCTCAAAATATCCATTTTGTACAAGAGCCACAAAAAAGTAAATCCAATTACTGGCTTCATGCTATTTTGTTAGACGATTTGAAACAGCGTGATGAATTTTTAGACTATACCAACAGTAACGGTGTGATGACACGACCGATTTGGGCATTGATGAATAAACTTGAAATGTTTAAATCATGTCAGCATGATGCATTAACAAATTCTTTTTTTTTAGAAGAGCGTGTTGTTAATATCCCTAGCAGTGTTCGGCTATGAAACCAAAAATTTTTTTAATCGGCGGTGGTGGTCATTGCAAATCGGTAATTGATGTAATCGACGCTGAAGGAACGTATGCAATTGCAGGTATTATTGATCAAAAAGAGTTCATTGGACAAAAAGTACTTGGGTATGAAATTATCGGTTGTGATGATGATTTAGAGGAACTTTTTATTCATTTTAAATATGCGGTTGTAACTGTTGGACAGATTAAATCACCCGATATACGAATAAAACTCTTTAATCGGATTAGAACAATCGGTTTTGAAACTCCCACCATCGTATCCCCAAGAGCCTATGTCTCCAAATATGCAACGATTGCTAATGGAACAATGGTAATGCATGATGCTCTTATTAATGCTAATGCAGTAGTAGGGAAAAATTGTATCATTAACTCCAAAGCTCTTATCGAACATGATAGCACTATTGGGGATCATTGTCATATTTCGACAGGAGCTATTATCAATGGAGGAACGATAGTCGGGCAAGGGACGTTTTTCGGAAGCAACGCCGTAACCAAAGAATACGCTATCATAGCGGAGAGATCGTTTATCAAAGCGGGGAGTATGGTAAGATAAAATGCAAAAAGTGGCATTTTTAACGACTATTTTTCCAACCGAGCATGAGCATATCTTAGACTTCTTTGATTCTTTAGAACAACAAACATTTAAAAATTTCGATATTGTTGTCGTTAACGACGGATATGAAAATTTTGAAGTAATGCAGCAAAAATATCAAAATTTGAGCATAATAGAGTTACCCTATAAAAGCACTCCTGCAAATAATAGAGCATACGGTATTAATTATGTCAAAGAGAAAGAATATGATATTTTAATCTTTGGCGATAGCGATGATTACTTTGAAAACAATAGAATTGAGAAATCAATTGAATTGTTACAAAACCATGATATCGTTATTAACGATCTATCTTTATTCAATACTGACGGTATTTTTAATACAAAATATTTATCCAATAGAATCGAAAATTATTCCATAATTCACGCTGAATTTATCATGGAAAAAAATATTTTCGGATTATCTAATACCGCTATTAAACTTCAAGCGATAGATAATGTCAATTTTGATTCTGATTTAATTGCGGTCGACTGGTACTTTTTTTCTATCCTTTTATTAAATCTAAAACGAGCCATATTTACAAATGAAACACAAACATTTTATAGACAATACTCAGATAACACGATTGGAATCGGCGAAGTTACAATTGAAAATCTAGCTACTATTATCAAAGTCAAACATACACACTATCGTTTAATGAAAAAGCATCATCACCGTTATGAAGAATTATACAAAGATATTATAGAATTCAAGGAAAGAAGAAGTTTGATAAATTTAAAAAATCTACAAAAAAAAGACCCATTCTGGTGGGAATTAAATCAATTTTCAAAAGGCTAATTTGTGAAAATACAACTAACATCAAAAAAAGAAGTTTTTAATTTTTGTGAACCTTACATTATCGCTGAACTTGGCTCTAATCATAATGGCAATATGGAATTAGCAAAAAAACTTATCATTGAAGCAAAAGAATCTGGTGCGAACTGTGTAAAATTTCAAAGTTGGTCTAAAGATTCAATATTCGCAAGAAAGAAATATGAGGATAATTATTTCATTGCTGATGATTACCGAGATCGTACAGATTATACTCTCGAAGAAATTGTTGATGCCTACTCCATTTCAGAAGAAGAACTTCTTGAGATGAAAAAATTTGCTGATGAAATCGGTATCGACTGCACGTCTACCCCATTTAGTAAAAAAGAGGTTGATTTTTTAGTGGAAAAACTAAATACTCCTTTTATTAAAGTGGCTTCCATGGATTTAAATAATTATCCATTCTTAGAGTATTTGGCGACAAAGGGGAAACCGATGGTTATCGCCACAGGGCTAAGTGAGCTATATGAAATCGACAAAGCCATCAAAACGATAGAAAATGCCGGCAATAAAAATATTGTTATTTTACACTGTATATCAACCTATCCACCGGAAGACAAAGATGTCAACTTGAATAACATTAGGACTCTAATGACGGCTTATCCGGAGTATCCTGTTGGTTTTTCAGATCATACTTTAGGTACTGCAATTCCTCTTGCATCTGTTGCACTCGGAGCATGTATCATTGAAAAACATTTTACTCTCAATAAAAATATGACGGGGTGGGATCATAAAGTTTCCGCCACGCAAGATGAAATGGAAACTATCGTCAGCGGATCAAAAAGAATCGCTAAAGCCATGGGTTCTTTCAGAGTAACAGCAACAGAATCTGATGAGAAACGGCAAGAATTTAGACGTAGTATCGTGTTGACAAGGGACATAGAAAAAGGTCAAACTATCGAAGCTTCTGATATAGATTACAAAAGACCTGGAACGGGGCTTTCACCAGAAATGACAGAATTTATTGTGGGAAAAACTATCAATAAGAATTTAAAATTTGATCATATTTTGACCAATGAGGATTTAGTTTAAATGCTTAAAATAGGTATGGTTGGTACAAGCGAAGGCAATGGTCATCCCTACTCATTTTCGGCTATTTTCAATGCTTATGATGAAGAGGGTATGCAGGAAGCCGGATGGCCAAATATTCATTCTTATTTAAAAGCCAGAGATAAATCAGACTTTGGTATTTGTGGAGCCAGTGTAACACATATATGGACTCAAAATATACATGAGAGCCAAAGAATAGCCAAAGCTTCTAAAATAGCAAATATAGTTGAAAATTTTATCGATATGATTAACGAAGTAGATGCCGTTATTATTGGAAGAGATGATTGGCATACTCATAAAGAACTCGCATCTCCATTTCTGGAAGCAGAAAAATTTGTCTTTATAGACAAACCTCTCTCTTTGGATGTGGATGAATTACATTACTTTAAGCCTTTTTTGGAAAAAGCTCAACTCATGACGTGCTCAGGGATACGATATTCGCCGGAACTGGATACCATCAAGCGTGACTTTAGTGAGTTTGGAAAAATCAAGCTCATCAAAGGTACTGTTGTAAAAAGTTGGGAAAAATATTCAATACATATGCTAGAAGGAATTTTTAGTGTTATACCTTTTGAACCCATCAATATCAAAAAAAATAGATGCTTGCATGAATCTTTTACTATAGAGACAAAAGAAGGCTTTTTAGTAGAAATAAATTGTTTGGGCAATCAATCCCCTTTAGCATTACGCATAGAGTTTTACAGTGAAACGAATTATTATAGAGCAGACTGTTTAGATGCTTTTTCAGCTTTTAAACGGACAATGCAAAATTTTATTTTGATGATTCAAAGCTCTCAACAACCTATACTTCCTACGCATACTGTCAATTTACTCAATATCATATCGGAAGGTTCACGATTATGATTTTAGCAATTTTACAAGCAAGGATGAGCTCTAGTCGTTTACCGGGAAAAGTTCTTAAACTGATAAATGAAAAACCGATTTTAGCATATGAAATAGACAGAATCAAACAATCCAAAAAAATAGATAAGATTGTCTTAGCAACTTCTATAAATCCAGAAGATGATCTGCTGGAAACTTTGGCACGAGAAAATCATATCGATTGTTATCGAGGCGACCTGCAAAATGTACTTAAAAGATTTTATGATTGCGCCTCTAGCTATCAAGCAGATACAATTGTCAGATTGACGGGAGATTGTCCTCTGCTCGACCCAGTAATCATAGATGATGCTATAACACTTTTTCAAAACGAAAATGCTGACTATGCCTCTAATGCTATCGAGCGTACCTATCCGAATGGCTTAGATGTTGAAGTTTTTAGTTTCCAGGCGTTAAACAATACATATATACATGCGAATAAAGAAGACGAAAAAGAACATGTTACAAAATATATTTATACGCATCCAGAATCATTTAAAATTGTCCATTTAAAAAATGATATAGATTATTCATATATTCGATGGACATTAGATACAAGCGATGATTTTTATTTTTTTAAATATTTTTATGAAATACACACAAACACTGTTTTCAGTTGGAAAAGTGCCTTATCCATGACAAATAGTGCCAATAAATATCTTATAGAGTCGAATCAAACGCTTAGATATGCAATGAAAAAGCTGGAAGAAATTATCGACGATGAGCGTGATTCTTTGTATGTTACTAACGGCAACAAAATTGTGGGGACAATAGCAAGCAGCGATATACGAAGAGCTCTTATCTATGGAAATATTACCAATAACGATCAAGTAATAAAAGTTGCAAATACAAAGTTTCATTATATTAATGCAGAGAAAGATTACTGCGATGACGAAATCAGAAAACTCAAAAAATTCAACTATTTACCTGTATTAAATCAAGATTTTGAATTAATAGAATTTCAAAAAACAAAAAATTTCTGGGCAAAAAAAAATAAAGTTGTATTAATGGCTGGAGGACTTGGTACACGTTTAAAAGATATTACCCTTAATACTCCGAAACCAATGCTAAAAATTGGTGAAAAACCGATACTTCAAACAATTATTGAACAATTTAAGCATTTTAGTTTTAATAACTTTTATATCAGCGTAAACCATTTATCAGAGCAAATCACCAACTATTTCGAAAATGGCAATCGTTTTGATGTTACTATAAACTATCTAGTAGAAACCACAAGGCTAGGAACAGCTGGTTGCTTAAGTTTAATAAATGACACTATAGACGAACCCTTTTTTATCATGAATGGCGATATTCTCACAAACATTGATTTTCAAGATATGCTTGATTTTCATAATAAAAATGATTTTGAAATCACTATTGCTTGTATTGAACATCAATATTCTGTCCCTTATGGCGTTATTGAATCAGATGAAACCGATACTGTCATAACTATTCAAGAAAAACCGATTAAAAAGTATCGAGTAAGTGCCGGAGTCTATCTTTTAAATCCAAATTTACAAAATGAGATACCCGTGCATGAGTATTACGATATCACCTCTTTATTTGAAAAACTTTTATTAGAAAAACGAAAAATAGGAATCTATAAAATAAATGATTATTGGATAGATATTGGGCATCCTGAAGACTTCTACAAAGCACATTTGGAATATCATACCGTTTTTGGAGATATCACATGATAACAAACTTTACAAAATCAAATGAATTAAGACAAAAAGCCTCTGTATTAATACCTGGTGGTGCACACACGTACAGCAAAGGAGATGATCAATTTCCACAGCTTAGCCCACATTCAATAGTTAAAGGCAAAGGTGCACGAATTTGGGATGTAGATGGCAATGAATTTATTGACTGGGGGATGGGTCTTACTTCTGTAATCTTAGGACATGCATATGATCCTGTGATTCAAGTAATAAAAAAAGAATTAGATAATGGTGTCAATTTTATTAGGCCATCTTTTATCGAAGCAGAATTAGCAGAGCTGATAACTATGCAAATACCGTCTGCACAAATGGTTAAATTTGCCAAAAATGGTTCCAATGCTACGACATCTGCAATCAAACTTGCCCGTGCATTCACAGGTAATGAGATAGTCTTACGATGTGTAGATCAACCATTTTTTAGTATAGATGATTGGTTTATAGGGGATACCGATATTAGTAGCGGTGTCACCGAAGAGACAAAAACAAATACAAAACATTTTAAATACAATGATCTTGAAAATCTTAAAAGTGTAATACAACTTTATAAAGACAAGGGCATTGCATGCTTGATTATCGAGCCGGCTGCAACAGAAGAACCTGAGCCTGGATACCTTCAAGCCATTAGAGACTTATGCACACGTGAACACATTGTATTAATCTTCGATGAAGTTGTCACTGGATTTAGATTTCACCCCAAAGGGGCACAATACCTTTATGGTGTAACACCGGATTTATCTACATTTGGAAAAGCGATGGCAAATGGTTATTCCATATCTGCCCTCGTCGGAAAAAAGGAAATTATGGAATTAGGCGGGTTGAAACACACTAAAGAGAGAGTTTTTTTACTATCTACAACCTATGGTGGTGAAACCCATCATTTAAGAGCTGCACAAAAAACCATTGAACTCCTTAATCACAATAATTATGAAGTGACAAAACATATATGGGACACCGGCAAAAAAATCAAAGATGCCTTCAATAGCCTTGCCAGCAAACTTGAACTAATTGAATTTACTAATATCTCGGGTATTGATTGTCGCCCCTATTTTTATTTTAAAGATAATTATATGAGAACTCTCTTTCAACAAGAAATGATTAAACAAGGAATATTAATGCAAGGAGTTGTTCCCTCTTTTTCCCATAAGGAAAGTGAAGTTTCCCAAACGATTGAAGCATTTGAATATGCTCTAAAAGTCTTACAATATGCAATCGAAAGCAATAAAGTGCAGGAACTTTTAATCGGAAATCCTGTAAAACCTGTATTTAGGAAATATAACTGATGTTAAAAAATAAAGTAATTATAATCACCGGTGGCGCTGGACTTCTTGGCAAAGAATTTGTGAAAACGGTAGTAGAACATCACGGAACCGCCATCATTGCAGATATCAATGCCGAAGCAGGTGAAAGCGTCAAAAGCATACTCTCTAAAGAGTTGAGTTCAGAAAATATCGATTTTGTATTATTAGACATTACTTCTAAAGAGTCTCTACAGCAGACAATCTCCTACTTAGACAAGAAATATGGTCACATCGATGCACTGGTCAATAATGCTTATCCTCGGAATAAAAACTATGGTCGAAATTTTTTTGATGTTGAATATGAGGATTTTTGTGAAAACCTTAATCTAAATCTTGGCGGTTATTTTTTAGCAAGCCAACAAATGGCGCAGTACTTCCAAAAGCAAGAACATGGAAATATCATCAATATCTCTTCAATCTATGGTGTAATTGCACCAAAATTTGAAATCTATGAAAACATACCCATGAGTATGCCAATAGAATATGCTGCCATCAAATCAGCCTTGATCCATTTAACAAAATATATGGCTAAATATTTTAAAGGGATGAATATTCGTGTTAACGCAATAAGTCCTGGCGGAATTCTAAATAATCAGCCGCAAAAATTTTTAGACAAATATAATAATTTTGCGTCCTCAAAAGGAATGCTTGATGTGGTAGATTTAAAAGGTACGCTAGCTTACCTTCTTTCAGATATGTCAAAATATGTAAATGGGCAAAACATCATCGTGGATGACGGGTTTAGTTTATAGGTGGAAACGATAATGGAAGATAGCCTAAAAAAAAGATATATGGTCAAACTTTTTGCAAACATCGTAAATGGTTTGATCAATATTATTTTAGTCGCTATTGTCCCAAAAGCATTAGGCCCTATCGCTTTTGGACAGTTCAGTTATCTTCAGCAATTTTTCTCACAAATCGTAGGCTTTTTGGATGCTGGCACTTCAATGGCATTTTTTACAAAACTCTCTGCTAATCATCGTCGAAGCGAATTAATCACCTTTTATTTTATCTATTCTTTTATCATTTTAGTATTTATGACACTATTTATCTATACTGTAAAAGGATTGGGTTATACCGACAGTATGTTTCCAAATATACCGGATCAATATCTCTACGTGGGGATGGGGCTTGGATTTTTAACATGGTTTACCCAGATCTATATCAAAATTTCGGATGCCTATGCCCTAACTACCTCCGTAGAACTACTCAAAATCACCCATAAAATTTTAACGATGTTGCTATTGCTCTATTTTGTCAATTATTTAGTTTTTGATCTCTGGGCTTACTTTCATTTTAATTATCTTGCATTTATTTCTTTTATTCTTATTATTTCTCTTTTTTTCATTAGGAAAAGCATTTTTACAAAAAGCCTATTAACCTTTAATTTGCAGTTCTATCAATTAATTAAAGAGTTCGTGATCTATAGCTATCCAATATTTCTATTCTCCATAGTAGGTATTGGTGTTGGACTGTTTGACATTTGGCTTTTGCAAAAGATGAGCGGATCCAGTGAAACAGGGTTTTATAACTTAGCCTATTCCATTGCGTCAATGTGTTTTCTATTTACAAGTGCCATGACACCGATTATCACAAGAGAGTTTTCAAAATCATACGAAAAACAAGACATAAAACATATTATAAGACTCTTCCATCGCTACATTCCTATGCTCTATTCCATAGCCGCTTTTTTTGCAATATTTATATCATTTCAAAGTGAAAATTTAATCCATATTTTTACAGATGCAAAATTCAAGAATGCGGCTTTTGCATTAGTTGTTATGGCATTTTACCCCATTCACCAGACATACGGACAACTTACTGGATCGTTATTTTTTGCAACAGGACAAACGAATACTTATAAAAACATTGGCTTGATTTCATCTCTAATAGGGCTGCCTTTAACATTTTTATTTCTCTATATATTCCAACTCGGGGCACTTGGATTAGCTTGGAAAATAGTCATTGTACAAATCATTGCAGTAAATCTACAGCTCTATTTTAATTGTAAGTTTTTAGAAATTTCTATAACTCCGTTCTTGAAGCACCAGCTCTATTCTGTTGTTTTTTTTGTTGCCTTAGCTTTTATTAGTAAAGTGTCCCTATTTTCAATCGATCAAGTACTCCTTAATTTTATCTTTTCCAGTGCTTTTTATACGTTATTAGTTATTATTGGCGGATTAATCTTTCCCACTATTTTTGCTACTACTAGAGATGAGATTAGAGCACTATTTTTCAGAAACAAAAGGCTTTAAATAGTGAGCACAGAAAAAAAACCTATTAAAAAAGTAATTTATCTTGGCTATGCGCCGTTAAGTATCAAAATTGAGAAAGATTTTTATCTCAATGAACTTCAAGAAGAACATATTGAAGTTGA
>Ga0208103_1000329_pt1 | contig 18896 bp, 17 predicted proteins | sample CryBogmetaGMA75M_FD_184550 | JGI IMG/M metagenome (GOLD analysis project Ga0208103, IMG submission 184550) | Freshwater microbial communities from Crystal Bog, Wisconsin, USA - MA7.5M (SPAdes) | ecosystem: Environmental > Aquatic > Freshwater > Lake | place: Crystal Bog, Wisconsin, USA... | reverse complement strand
AAATAACCCCAGCCCTTTGGCAAAGGCTTTCCAGTGTATTTGTTTGATGGAATCACCTGGCAGATATTCTTTTAATCCATAAAAATCATCAACGCCCTTCTGGCTAAAGCCCTGCTTGGCTTGGGCTGAAGGCGATTCTGGAAAGGGCAGTTCTTGCAAAGACGGTTTTGGATAAACCAGTGCTTTAAGCGTAAACCGGACCGGTGACCAGACCCGAAATAAACCCAACGGATAGGTACTGGACAAGGTGATTGTACCGGCCGTGTGCCAGCCTCTTTTTTTGGTGAGGGAATACAGGGTTACGCAGGTTTTGCTTTGCGGCTTTATCGTCAGGCTTTCGGGTTGTTCCAATTTAATTTGTAAATTAAAGCGCTCCACATTGACTGGATTATCTATATAAATTGCAAACCCGGCGGCTTCTCCGGCAAAAACCGCCTTAGTCTGGCCTTTTTGTAACACCAGACCTGCCAACGCTTTATAGCTATGTAAAATGGTAATAAAAAAAATGCTGGCTAATAGAAAAGCCAGTAAATAGACCAAGTTATTGTTATAAACGAAGGCAATCAATAATAGTAAAGCCGTCAGTATGGCAAAGTTAAAACCGCGATAAGTGGGCAAGATAAAGATGCGCCGATGCGTTAATGTTATCGGTTCATCAGTCGCTTGCTCGCCACTAATAAAACGGCTAAGCCGGAAGCGTTCTTTTAAAGACAAGGTCTTCAATGGACGGCTACTTTGGCTAGAATGGGCGCGACGATGGCCGCTGAATCATTGTTGCCTGACCTTAACCTATGTCCTGCGACAGCCGCCAACACGGCTTGTAAATCCTCGGGAATAACGGCATCACGCTGATCCATAAAGGCCCAGGCTTTGGCTGCGTTAAGCAAGGCCAGCCCGGCTCGGGGTGAAAGGCCGCAATGATAGTCTGATGATGTCCGCGTAAAGTTAATGATGGCCTGGCAATAATCCAACACGGCATTGGATACATAAACGCCGGTCGCCGCATCCTGCATCTTTAGCAGTTGTTCTGGCGGCAACTTTACCGGCAGTAATTCAATCAACGTATGTCGATTTTGCCCCTTAAGCAAACCTCTTTCTGCATCATAATCCGGATAACCCAGCTCAAGGCGCATTAAAAACCGGTCTAATTGCGACTCCGGCAAAGGAAATGTGCCTATTTGATGGGACGGGTTTTGGGTCGCAATAACAAAAAAAGGATTAGGCAACGGATAGGTTTTGCCTTCAACAGAAATAGTGTGCTCTTCCATGGCCTCCAACAACGCACTTTGTGCTTTGGGAGACGCACGATTAATTTCATCCGCCAACACCATTTGATTAAAGATGGGGCCTGGATGAAATTTAAAAGTGAGGTTTTTAGCATCAAAAATAGACGCGCCTATAATGTCTGCCGGTAAAATATCACTGGTAAATTGAATCCTCTGATACTTTAATCCCAGTAATTTTGCTAACGTATACGCTAACGTTGTTTTGCCTACGCCGGGAATATCTTCTATCAGTAAATGTCCTCGCGCAATCAGGCAGCACAGGGCAAGACGAATTTTATGCGCTTTACCCAGAATGATTTGATTGGCGGCATCCAGTAGATGATGTGTGTCATTTTGCATAAGGGATGATAGGATATCGAAAGTTATAGTGCTTCGGCTTGGTTTAAAAGCCGGATGCAAAATTTAAGAATGACTCCATTTTACAAAAAGAGCAATAGTCTAATGAATGAATATGAAGAAGTCCGCAACCATTTAGTCGCCATGCTGGAAGATCTGAATCTTAGATTGTCCAGAATTACCAATAATGTCAGGCATTCTGACACGCCTTTAGAAAAAGATTTTGCGGAGCAGGCGACACAAAACGAGAATAATGAGGTGATGGATTACTTGGGTAATTCAGCCCGAACAGAAATAGACTTGATCAATCAGGCGATTGCCAAAATAGACAGCGGCCACTACGGTATTTGTCAGGTTTGCGATGAGCCTATTAATAAAGAACGTTTAAAAGCCATGCCCCATTCTGTTATGTGTGTTAAATGTGCCAGTAAAGCGGGGCATTAAGATTTCAAAGTTTGATTTTAACAATCAAACCCTTCTGTTGTATTATGCGAAAACTTTTACGCGCCCGTCAATAACCTGTTTAAGCCCCTGATAAGGAATCTCTTAAATTGTGCCAGAGATAATGTGAAGAGAAACCTATGCTAAAAATATTTTTACGCTGGCTACTGATTTTGTTGTACAAGGTCGAGGTTACCGGTCTGGATAATTACGCTAAAGCCGGAAAACGGGTGTTGATTATAACTAATCACACCTCTTTTTTGGATCCCTTGCTACTGGGTGTGTTTTTACCCGATGACATAACCTTTGCCATCAATACGCAGGTTTCTCAACGCTGGTGGTTAAAACCTTTTTTGAGGTTGTCGAAAGTATTCCCGATGGATCCCACGCATCCATTATCCTTAAAAGATTTGATTCATTATCTTGAAAATGACACCAAAACCGTTATTTTTCCGGAAGGTCGAATTACGGTGACCGGTTCATTAATGAAAATTTATGACGGCACGGGCATGGTCGCCGACAAATCCAATGCTACCATTTTGCCTGTGCGCATATCGGGTGCGCAATATACGCATTTTTCAAAGTTACACCGAATTGTCCGTTTACGTTTATTTCCTAAAATAACCATTCAAATTTTACCGCCTACGCATATTTCAGCGCCCAAAAACCTCAGGGGCAAGGTGCGACGTACATACTGTGGTCATTTGTTAGCCGATATTATGACTAACATGATGTTTGCCACCGCTACTTACCGACAAACCATTTTTGCCAGTTTACTTGACGCACGCAAGGTGCATGGCGGTCAGCATAAAATAGCTGAAGACCTGGATCGCACCCTGTTGTCTTATGATGATTTAATCACGCGCAGCATTGCCATCGGTCATGCCTTAAAAAACATCACGGCAACCGGTGAAAATGTGGGCGTTTTTCTGCCCAATTCCACCAAAACCCTCATGACTGTCTTGGGCTTACAGTTGCACGGTCGTGTACCCGCCATGTTAAATTATTCAATGGGTTCAGAAGGTATGCCGTCTGCCTGTAAAATCGCTCAAGTCAACACCGTGTTAACGTCTCGCCGTTTTATAGAGCTGGGTCATTTTAGTGACGAAGCCGACCAGTTAAGCAAGCAATGTACATTAGTCTATCTGGAAGATTTGGCTAAAAAAATAGGCGCACTGGATAAATTGGCCGCACTGATAAAAAGCAAAACAACGGCTTTTTGGTATAAAGACAAACAATTCAACCCGGATAGTCCGGCAGTGGTTTTATTTACCTCAGGATCGGAAGGAACCCCCAAAGGCGTGGTGCTTTCCCATGCCAACATTATAGGCAATCTAAAACAATTGGAAGCCTGCATCAGCTTTAATGCCAAGGATATAGTGCTTAATTTTTTGCCGATGTTTCATTCTTTTGGCTTTACGGTGGGTACCGTACTGCCGATAATTAGCGGCATGAAAACTTTCTTTTATCCAACACCCCTGCATTATAGCGTTATCCCTGAAATTGCTTATGAAATCCATGCCACTATTATGTTTGGCACCAATACTTTTTTTGCAGCTTATGCCAAGCAAGCTCACCCTTATGACTTTTATAATATGCGCTATGTGGTTGCCGGAGCCGAAAAACTACAGGAAAACACTCGCAAAATATGGGCAGAAAAATTTGGAATTCGTATTTTGGAAGGTTATGGTGCCAGCGAAACCTCACCGATAATATCCGTTAACACACCGGTATATTATAAATCGGGTACTGTGGGTCGCTTTATGCCATTTATGGAACACAAACTGGAACCCGTTCCGGGTATTGATGATGCCGGACAACTGCATGTCAAAGGCCCCAATATCATGTTGGGTTATCTGTTGGCCAATAACCCGGGCAAACTGGTTCCACCTGAGTCCATTTATGGCAAGGGCTGGTATGATACCGGCGATATTGTTCATGTAGATGATGATGGTTTCATCAGCATTTGCGGTCGTAGTAAACGTTTCGCTAAAATCGGTGGCGAAATGGTCTCCTTAACCGCAGTAGAACAACTGGCGATTAACGCTTGGCCAATTTCACATCACGCGGCAATCAGCGTACCCGATGCAAAAAAAGGTGAACAGATTATTTTGGTAACGACTCAAAAACAGGCAACCCTTGGTAATTTGGTTGCGGCTTCGCCAGGCGTTGCCAATATCAGCCTGCCCAAGAAAATTTTAATCGTTGATGAAATTCCGGTCATGGCGACGGGCAAAGTCAATTACCCGGCCGTTACCGCACTGGTAACGGGTAAATAGCGATCATGAGGTAACGATGGGCTTTGAATAGTCCCAGTCAAGACAAAAACAAAAGATGTCATATCGTTATCAATGTGCCAAAATGGCACTTTAACAAGGAGACAAACATGACAAGTACCTTACCCCGCATTACCGCAAGAGTCGATACTCATACTCAAGAGTTATTATCTCAAGCGGCTATAATTTCTGGCATGTCCAGTATTAATACTTTTGTATTAAGTGCTGCCGTAGAAAAAGCAAAACAAATTATGGAGCGTGAGTGTTTGTTAAAACTCAGTCAACGTGACGCTATGGCGCTTATTAATGCCTTGGATAAGCCCGCCCAGAGCCATTTACGATTACAGCAAGCGGCTAAACGCTACGACAGTAAAATCCAATCGTGATAACGGTACAACTGGATAAGAAAAAACATAACAGGGAGGCTTTTGATTGTGGAGCTGATGCCCTGAATAATTATTTACGCGTTATAGCGGGGCAACAGTCAAGTAGAGACAATACCAGAACCTTTGTTTTGGAAGATGCCAAAGTTTCTGAATCCATCATTGGATTCTATACCCTCACGATGACATCTTTTAATCTCAACGCTTTGCCAAAGAAGCTACAAAAAAGACACAACAATGTAAAAGCTGGCGGTTTGATTGCCCGTTTAGCAGTCGACAAGCGTTATGTTAAACAGGGTTTTGGAGAATGGTTATTGATTGATGCATTAAAAAAACTGCTCTTGGCCAGTCAAATCGTCGCCTTTCCCATTATCATCGTTGATGCAAAAGAAGGTGTGATTCAATTTTATAAGAAATTTGGTTTCACCGCCTTTCTGGACACTCCCGACAAATTGTTTATTACCCTCGCCGATGTACGGGCAAGCTTGGAATAAAAATTTAGTGTACCCATTCTCATCCACAGAAAGGCATCAGTTTACCAAAATGAATCATGACAAGGTGACCATCAATATTGTTCAGGTTCTTGAGCGGCAGATTTTTCTGGCGGAAGTTTGTTGGGAAAATGGCCGAATTATCGCCATTAACAAACGCGGCATTGAAGACCCTCGTTTGACTTATTTAATACCCGGCTTTATCGATGCGCATGTTCATATCGAAAGCTCTATGCTCACACCTTGCGAATTTGCCCGTATTGCCTGTCGGCATGGCACAGTTGCCACGGTTTCAGATCCCCATGAAATGGCTAATGTACTGGGACTGGAAGGCATTTCTTTTATGGTGGATAACGCACGGTTAACTCCTTTGCAGATTTTTTTTGGCGCACCCTCCTGTGTCCCTGCAACGCCTTTTGAAACCGCCGGTGCCCGGCTTGAAAGCGAACAACTGGCGTTTCTATTTAAAAACAAGATTACCACCTATTTATCAGAAATGATGAATTACCCCGCCGTTCTGAATAACGATCCGGCTATACTGGCAAAGCTCGCATTAGCCAAACGTTATGGCTGTCCTGTTGACGGTCATGCACCCGGTTTAACCGGTGAGGCTATGCGACGTTATGTGAAGGCAGGCATTTCTACCGATCATGAATGCAGCTCCTTGATTGAAGCGAAAGAAAAATTGGCAGCCGGACTTTCTATTTTAATCAGGGAAGGTTCGGCAGCGCGTAACTTTGAAGCCTTACATCCGCTAATCAGCCAATATCCTGACAACGTCATGTTTTGCAGCGATGATAAACATCCTGATGATTTAATCATCGGACATATCAACTTATTGGCAGCAAGGGCGGTCGCCAGAGGCCACACTGTCTTTGATGTGCTGCGTTGCGCCTGTTTAAATCCGGTCAAGCACTATAATTTACCCGTTGGACAATTAAAAGTGGGTGACCGTATGGATGCCGTTGAAGTCGAAAACCTGTCGTCTTTTAAGCCTGTCAGTACCTGGATAGCGGGACAAAAAGTAGCTGAGCAGGGCAAAAGCCTGTTAACCAGTATCAAACCCACTCCGATTAATCGTTTTAATGCCAGAGCTATCACAGCCTCTGATCTGGATATAAGCGCAAGTGGTCAGCAAATTCGAGTCATAAAAGCAATGGATGGTGAATTATTTACCCATGAAGTACTGCATTATCCTAAAATTAAAGACCAAAAAATAATACCTGACCCGGATCGCGACATTTTATTATTGGCGGTTGTTAACCGCTATCATCCCGCCAAACCCGCCGTCGCTTTTATCGAAGGTTTCGGCTTGCAACAAGGCGCGCTGGCATCCAGCGTTTCTCACGATTCTCATAACATTATTGCCGTTGGCACCCATGTCGCCTTTATTTGTCAGGCAGTTAACTCTATTATTGCTGCCCAAGGCGGCATTGCCATTGCCAACAAGGAGGGCGTTAAACTTTTACCGCTTCCCATTGCCGGCTTGATGAGTGATGACGACGGCGATTGCGTTGCCGCGCGTTATGCAGAACTGGATAATAGTGCCAAACAAATGGGCTCACCGTTACGCGCCCCTTTTATGGCGCTGTCTTTTATGGCCTTATTGGTGATTCCTGATTTAAAACTAAGCGATCAGGGTTTATTTGATGGCAGAACCTTTACATTTACTTCATTAACATTGTAACCGGTATGCGCGAGCTAAGGTTAAATCAACCACTACTTACAATTATTCGTTATCATCATCGTAATTTGCAGTAACATTGAAAGGAAGCCCTATTCCCTAGCGCATCTGTCAGAGAAGTATACAATGGTGACCGTTGAATGGAATTTTTGAGTATTCAACCAGTAAAAGAACGACGGGGTAATATTGCCTCAAAAGTGACCTGCATCAAAACCGGTGTTGTGAAATTACAAAAATAAAGTATGCTTATTTCACAAAGCATATAATTAAAAAATTTTAGGCAGTCGATAAATCGGCTGTGTGTTTTATAACAAGAGGAGAATGAAAATGACTGAAACAATGAAAGTTGTACTGGCGGTTCTTGGCGTTTTTGTAGCCGGATTTATTATGGTGGGCATCAGTAAGGATGAGCCGTCTGATGCGCAAAAGGAAGCGGCGGCAAATATCAGAAACTATGTGGCAATACAGACCATGGCGAATGAGAAATGTCCGGCGGCGATTAAAAAAGAAACAGGGGAACAAGTATTTTTTCCTGCCGAAACAAAAAGTGATAAAGAATCTTATATCACTTTAATCTGGGCAGGTGAAAATATTAAAACGGGTGGTTTCAAAAAAGCCAGCTGCACGTTGCTGGGCTCTTTGGGTGGAATCTCTGAGTTAATTATCGATGATAAAGTCCTCATAAAGAAATAATCCAGGTTTTTTTGTTTGCTTTTTGATGAGGTCATGTGAGTTTGGCATGATGTTAATCAGGAGCATTTTAAGGTATTTTGCCCGCCGACTGATTAGGTGCATGGCGTAACACGCGGTTGCTGTTACGCAATTATCGACTGGCAATACGAGCATGCATCAATCATCCAATTCAAAAAAGGTAAGATCAGAAAATAACATGCTAAAACAACAAATAAATAAATTTTATGACAAAAAGAATGGTTAAGGGAGTTTTAAAAACGTGGAAAGAAGATCGAGGGTTTGGCTTTATCAAACCGGATAATGGCGGGAAAGATATTTTTATACATATTTCTGCACTAAACGCCGTAAGTCGAAGACCCACAACAGGTGATGTGATTTATTACCAAATTGCCAAAGATAATCGAGGCAAATACAAAGCCGTTAATGCCCAAATTGAAGGTGTAAGCCTGACAGACGATAAGGCAGAAGACTTGCTAAAAACCGGTAGCCGTAAAAAAAGGGTGGTAGCCATGGCAATCGGGTTAATTATTATTATCGCTGTTGCTGTATTTCTTAGCTATAAATAGTAAACAAGACAGATTTTCAAAAACAGATAGACGTCCAAAGTGCAATCACCTCTATTAGTTAATATTGGTAATCCAGGCAGTTATTGCCAAGTTTATTCCCGATAAAAATAGACCGATAGTTTAATTATTTTCCCTGTAAGTGCCAAGAAGTCGGCTCTTATAGGGGAATAATTATTCCTGGCAACAAGCTAATACTGTTGCACCATTGTCAAACAGCGTTAAAACGGCCCCGGAAAGGGTCGAATCTTTCATATTGAAACCAAAGTAACCATCAACATGTTAATAAGCACAATCCAGCTTGCCTGATCTTTTAAACTAAAAACCAGCGGATCATCGTGCATTTCACCGCGTGCCGTTTTTAACCACAATCGGGACACCCAATAAGCCATCAATGGGCATAACAGCCACAATAAATCCGGATAGGTATACTTGCCAATACTCGCCGGACTGCCAATAAATAAGGCTAACACCCCTATTGACAGATAACCTGAGGCAACACCCATCGCACTCAATATAGGGTAATCGGAGACCTGATAACCCCTACATTTCCTGTTTTTGGTTGCCACGTGTTGAAGGGTTATTAATTCGGCGCAGCGCTTGACTAATGCCATACTGAGAAAAATAAACATGGAAAATCCCGGTAACCACGATGACATCGGCACCTCTATGGCATAAGCGCCCGCGACAATGCGGATGGTATACAGTGCTGCCAGTAATAACACGTCTATCAGCACAATTTGCTTAAAGTAAAATGAATAACTGATCGTTAAAACCTGATAAGCAAGCAGGGTAAACAGGAAGTAATCTGACAACTGGGCTGCCAGTCCAAAACCTGCGCCGAACAGTACCAACATTCCTAAAATACCTGAAGCCAAATCAATATTACCCGAGGCAAAGGGGCGTTTGCATTTGCGTGGATGATGCCTGTCAGAGACCCTGCCAAGTAAATCATTAAACACATAAGTCGCCGAGGCGACCAGACCAAAAGCCAGAAACGCTAAAGCTATCTGAGTAATTGCAGAAAAATTAAAGGCATGTGCTGTCAAAACAGGTACGCCCAGCAATAGATTCTTTGCCCACTGATGCGGCCGAATTGCATGCAGCCATGTTTTTGTCCGCGACGGACGATCATCAAATACTTTTTCGACGCCATAACGACGCTTTCTGACGGCAGTCATTACGCCAAGATCCGGATTGACAATAATGGCTCGACGCGCTTTGGCCCAAATAGCAAGATCAACACGCGCATTGCCGGCATAATCAAATGCCGAATGATTGCAGCAATTTAATATCGCTTCCAACTTGCGGGTGCCTTTTAGATTACTATGCCCGTCACTGGCCAATACCTGCTTAAAAATGCCCAGGCGTTTGGCTACGGGCTCAGCCAAACTTCGATCAGAAGCTGTCGCCAGATATAAAGTTCGCCCCTGCATGGCCTCGTTTTTTAAAAACTCAACAAACTCTTTTTGTAGGGGTAAGACATCAAAATCGACTACCGCGCGTAACGCTATTTCTTGTTTAAGGCGAGCCCTGCCGAAGGCCAGCCAGTACAGCATAACCAACAACATCCACGGTTGTTTTTTTAATAAAAAGAACGCACTTTCAATTAATAAATCGGTTTTGATAAGAGTTCCGTCCAGATCAACAAAAAGCGGCACCGAATCAGGGAGCACACTCTTTTTATCAGACAAAGGCTGTTCAGGTGCTGTTTTTTTGATCATTTTAATAAATCTTGAGTTAGTCTGATTTCCGCTTCACGGTATTTTTCCGCACAGAATGCAGCCACTTCCGGCGGTAATGAAGGTCCGGGCGCGGTTTTATTCCAGTCCAGCGTTTCCAGATAATCGCGAATATACTGCTTATCAAAACTGGGCGGACTGATACCTACCTGATACTGGTCAGCAGGCCAGAACCTTGATGAGTCGGGTGTTAAGGCCTCATCAATCAAATATAAAACCCCGGCCTCATCAACCCCGAATTCAAACTTGGTATCGGCAATAATAATACCCCGCTCTTTGGCGTAGTCTGCAGCTATTTTGTATAGCTTCAAACTGGCGTCACGCACCTGCTGAGCCAGGTCTTGCCCCATCAAGGCAACCGTTTGCTCAAAAGAAACATTTTCATCATGCTGATCAACCGCCGCTTTTGTCGATGGCGTATAAATGGGCTCTGGTAATTGCTGCGCTTGCTGCAAACCCACCGGTAATTTGATGCCGCAGATAACCCCTGATGCTTGATAATCTTTCCAGCCGGAACCGATAAGATAGCCACGCACGATAGCTTCAACCGGCAGCGGCTTTAATATTTTTACTACAATGGCACGCTCTTCAATCTCGGCACGTTCAGCCGCATCAGGCACAACCTGCTCCAGCGGAATATCCGTTAAATGATTAGGCAGGATAGTCTGCAACTTTTTAAACCAGAAATTGGAAATCCGGGTTAACACACGGCCTTTGCCAGGAATTGGATCAGGTAAAATCACATCAAAGGCCGAAAGCCTGTCCGTGGTGACAATTAACATGTGCTTATCGTCAATATCATAAATATCACGCACTTTTCCGCTGGCGCGGAGTTTTAAAGACGACAGCGTTGATTGGTATAGTGCTTCTGGAGCGGTCATAAGTCCTCGCTAAATTTTAAAATAAGGGTTAAGGCAATTTACCCGACTCGCGAGGCTTTTAGCTATTTCCTCGCCATTCGGGTATTTTTATTCTTCGATATCGCCTAATGTTATAATTTTACCATTATTCTTTACGGAACAGGATTGATAACAATGAGTTGGTTTAGCACTGCGGTAGGCGGAGCATTCGGATTTTTACTGGGCGGGCCTTTAGGTGCCATTTTAGGCGCGTCAGTCGGGCATCAATTCGGTAAGGGTTTGACGGGTATAGAAACCGATGAAACCCTCAGCCCCGGTGATCAGCAACGGGTTCAAATGGCCTTTTTTTCTGCCACCTTTTCCGTCATGGGTCATATTGCCAAGGCTGACGGCCATGTTTCTCCTGAAGAAATTTCGCTGGCTAACCGTGTCATGAAGGAAATGGCGCTGACCAGTGATATGAGGGCAACGGCGATCAATCTTTTTCAACAGGGTAAGCAAGCCGATTTCCCGCTGGATGAGGTCTTGTGTCAATTCTACAAAGAATGTCATCGACGTACCGATTTACTACGCATGTTTCTGGATATCCAGCTACAGGCAGCTTTTGCTGATGGCACCTTGGCAGCTAGCGAAGAAAGATTACTGTTACATATTTGCGGTCAACTCAGGGTTTCCCGCTTTGACTATGAACGCTTAAAAATACAGTTGCAAGCTCAACACCGTTTCCAGGGGCGCAGTTCCTATACCCAAAAGATGTCACATAAAACCAGCCTGCAAGATGCTTATGGTGTTTTAGGCTTAACCTCTTCCGCCACTATGGCCGAAGTCAAAAAAGCCTATCGACGTTTAATGAATCAAAACCACCCCGATAAACTGGTCGCCAAAGGCTTACCAGAAGAAATGATGCGACTGGCCAAAGAAAAAACCCAAAAAATCAGCAAAGCCTACGAAACCATTCAAAAAGCCAATTAATGACCTAAATAAAATATTGCCATGCTTGTGTTCGTTTGCTTGAACAAATCCATTCACCCGCTTCTAAATCATTACTAACCGGTTATTGGGTGATAGAATACTGACAGTAATAGGTGTAGGCCGGAATAAGGCTTTTTGAGCGCAAGCGAAAATAAGCGTTTCCGGCACTCTACTTTGTACGATATGCCGGAAACGCCACCACGCGCTACGCTTGGGTGGTCTTATTCCGGCCTAACCGGTTATAGGGTGTTAGAATACGGACAGTAATAGATCTAATGGCTTTAGATCCAGTTTAGGAACCCTTTAAAATAAAGATAATCCCGGCACCGTTAACAACACTATCTATTTGAGGACACTATGCGGAACCTGAAATTTTTACCCGCGATAATTGGAGCGACAATTGTCATCGCTATCATTTTATATGTCGCCTTTCATTTCATATTTCTTGATCTGTTTGTTGATCTGTGGTGGTATCAATCATTAAAACTTGAAGCCTATTTTTGGTTAAGACTGCTTTATAAGTTTTTTCTTTCCGGTGGCGTCACCTTGGTGTTCTTTGCCATTTTCTTTTCTCATTTCTGGATTGCATCCCGCTATCTGGGCTTAAATCCGCCCGATGAAGTCCTTGATAACCTGGATAAACGCCGCCGGTTTCAACGCTTTGCCGACGTCTTCATGAGTGGCTCCGTAAAAGTCTATACACCGATATCGTTAGCCTTGGCGATAGTGGTCGCCCTCCCTTTTTATCACCAGTGGGAAACCTCGTTACTGTTCTTTTTTGGTAGTGACTCCGGGGTAAAAGAAACCGTTTACGGAAATGATGTCAGCTTTTATATGCTGTCTTATCCCATCTACATACTGATTCAGAAAGAGTTGCTGGCAACAGCTATTTTAATATTCTCAATGGTTGGCATCCTATATTGGTTGGAGCATATTTTTATACCTAATCAAAACAAGGAATACCCTTTAGGTTCCAAGGTTCATCTAACCCTCTTAATCGGCTTTGTCGTTGCTTTTGTGGTTTGGGGATTTATGTTGGATCGCTTTACCCTGCTTTATACCGACAGTCATGAGCCTGTATTTTATGGCCCCGGTTTTGTAGAAATCCGTTATCAATTACCGCTCATCTGGCTGCAAATTATTACCTTCGTAGCGTCAGCAATAACGGCAGGCCTGTTTATATTTTCAGAAAAGCACCGTATTAAAGCGCCTTTTTTAATAACGTTGACTATTTTTCTTTGCGTCACAGGCTTACCGAAGATTCAAATTATTCCCGATTTAATCCAAAAATTTATAGTCAATCCAAATCCTGTCAAAAGCAATAAATCGTTTATGCAATACAATATTGACGCGACGCTGGATGCTTACGATTTGAAGAATATCAAAACGGTTGATATGACTATCAATCTAAATGCAGCCAAAGACATTGATACCTGGAGTACGCAAAAACATTTTGAGAATATTCCGGTATGGGATAGAGAATTTATCATTGACAGCTATAAGCAGCTACAGGAGATAAGACCTTATTACAAAATTCCGACTGTGGATGAAGACCGCTATTTCATTCTTGACCACACCCGACAGGTTGACTTGGCCGCCAGAGAAATAAATATCTCAAAGTTGCCGCCGGAAGCGCAAAACTGGGAGAATACCCACTTGCGTTATACCCATGGTTACGGTGCCGTCGTTACGCCTGCTGCTCAAGATGCCAATAAACCCCTGGTCTGGTATTTACGTGACTTAAAAATGAACTCCGATGTCGGCTTTACCGTTGAGCACCCGGACATTTACTACGGCGAAGGAACGTTCGACTATGCCATAGTCCCCAATAAGCTCAGTGTAGTGGATATTGCCGGCACAGATCCCGGCACGGCAACAACTTACCATGGAGAAGGTGGCATCCCCGTTTCTTCGCTGTTCAGAAAAGCCTTATTTTCAATTTATTTAAAAGATGAAAAAGTGTTCTTTTCAACCAATATATCAGATCAGAGCAAACTCCACATACGCAGGAATATTACCGAGCGCATCAGCACACTAACCCCTTTCCTGCATCTGGATAAAGACCCTTATCTGGTTATCAATAAAGACCGGTTGTACTGGATACAGGATGCCTACACGCTATCCAACAAATATCCGGTTTCAAAACCCGCAGCCGATGACTTTCTGGATGGTAAACAGAATTTCAACTACATCCGCAACTCGGTTAAAATTATTGTTGATGCCTACGATGGTGATCTTGATTTTTATATTTCTGACCCGTCAGATGCTATTATTCAGGCATACTCCAACGCTTATCCCGGATTATTCAAGCATCTGGACGAAATGCCGGCCGACTTAAAAAAACACTTGCGCTATCCGCGTGATCTTTATTATTTACAGATGAAAGTGTATGCCAAATATCATCAAAACAACCCGTCATTATTCTATGAACAGGCTGAAACCTGGCAGTTCGCCAATGTCCGCAACGAACCGGTAATGCCTTATTATCAGACCATGGACTTTGGCAACTGTAATGATACCGAAGAATTTGTTTTAATTGAACCGATGACGCCGGTCAATAGAACCAATCTCAGTATGATCGGTATGGCAGGAACACTGGATAAAACCAATTGCAGCGCGGATTACAAGCCAGGCATCACTATTTACAAATTTGGCAAAGAGGTTCAAGTTAACGGCCCGGCTCAAATAGAAGCGTTAACTCAACAGAACCCTGAAATCTCTGCACAATTTACCCTATGGGGGCAGTATGGTTCCGCTGTTGAAATGGGGCGTATGGTTATTATGCCAATGGGCAATACCGTTCTTTATGTACAACCTATCTATATCGCTTCAACTAAAAATAAAATGCCGGAGTTAACCCGAGTCATTGTTTCTATCGGTAACGAGACGATTATGGACACCACCTTATGGTCGGCCTTTAACCGTTTGAAACAAATTTTCATCAAAAACGCCAACGACAGTGACGGTACAGAAACGCCCAAAGCAATTATGAAACCCTGATAAATCAACCTGATTGGCAAGATAAACCGTTGGCTGAGCGGAGCCGAAGCCAGCAAAATCGCTTCGACTCCGCTCAGCGAACGGCTTAACTTAATGACATTGACGCCCTACACTTTATCTTTCATGGCTCAATCACTGCTTTTAACATTAAAAAACAAGGTACTTTTATAAAAATTTCAGTTGTTATTCCCACCTACAATCGCTGTGAATTATTAAGGCGTGCATTACTCTCCGTATTTTCTCAAACCTTGCTTCCAACCGAAGTAACAGTCATTGATGACGGCTCTACCGATGATACCCAGGCCATGGTTAACAAAGAATTTTCAGCGGTCAATTATTACCGCCAGGAAAACTGCGGCGTTAGCAACGCACGAAATCTGGGCATACGCCACGCCACAGGCGATTGGCTGGCATTTTTAGACTCTGATGATGAATGGCTACCTGAAAAACTAAGCCGGCAAACCGTCGCTTTGGTCGCTAATCCCGAGAGCAAAGTTTGTCATACAGAAGAGCTATGGATACGCAATGGCGTCCGTGTTAATCCCGCCAAACACTATGCAAAAAAAGGTGGCTGGATATTTACACACTGCCTGCCTTTATGTGCCATGTCACCGTCTACCGTCATGATACATCGCTCAGTATTTAAAGATGTCGGGCTGTTTGATACCAATCTGCCAGCCTGTGAAGACTATGACTTATGGCTTAGAATAACCGCAAACTACCCGGTTTTGTTGATTGAAGAACCGCAAATAAAAAAGTACGGCGGACATGAAGATCAGTTATCACAGCAGTTCTGGGGCATGGATCGATTTAGAATCAATGCCCTGCAAAAAATCGTTGATACCGGCCAATTATCTAACGACAATCAACAAGCGGCCGTCAGCATGTTATTAAAAAAAGCCGAAATATACCTTAATGGCGTCACCAAACGCGGCAAAACAGAGGAAGCCCATTATTATCGGACACTGATAAAAGATCACTCACTGAATTAGACCATAGAGCACGGATGACACAGATTATAGGGATTTCAACGGATTTTATTTTTAGTCGAAAAAAGATCTTACGTGTTTATCAGTAATATTTTCATCCGATTGAAAAATCGTCCGCTATCTGTGTCCATCAGTCAAATCAGTGTCTTATGCGTTCTATTTTTTAAAGACTCAGCCGTTACCTTTTTTAAGACTTAATAAATTCAATGGTCAGTGGATATTTATATTCTTCGCCTTTACTTGATCTAATTGCCGCAACCAGACAAAAAACCACATTTAGAACGACTATGAGCCAAGGCAGGAACAGCCCGATGATTACCAGCACCAAGACCCAGCTAATCCCGTAATAAATCAGCGATGTTAACTGCCAGTTCAAGGCATTTCTGGCATTTTCTTTTACCCAGCCCTCATTCTTGACCAGATAAACCAACAAAGACGGCGCAAATCCGAAAAAAATGCCACCAATATGAGTCAGGACGATCATCAGTCTATCGCTCTCTGAATTGCTATCATAATTTATATTATTCATTTTCTCTCCGGGTTGCACGATTGTGCTGTTGTTCGATGATTGATTATGCTTGATGAGCAACACTAAATAAACAGTCACACTCAAGGAACTTTGTAAGCAATTTTTTGTAGGGTTAAATATAGCCATGTTGCTTTTAAATTTTTATCACTTATCCACATATTATTATCTGCTAATCTAATGGTGCAAGAATGGTAATTCATAGTGACATAAAAACAGCATTAAAATCGTAACTCATTGATTATTAATAAAGTAAAAGCAATGTATAGTTTTTAGTCAATCTAACAAATCTCAATAAAAATTATAAAGTTAAGAACTTATCCACCGAGTAATACACAGACTTATCCACAGGTTTTGGGGATAAGTCTGTAAAACGCTATCTGTCAAATAGTTAGGTAAAATACTTCATTTAATTTCTATCATCAACACAAATCTTACCGCGCTTTACACCTATAATTCAGATCACTACCGAAACTGAAAAATTACAAATATAGTTCTTGTAAGTCATCGTGTAATGGTGCTATTAATATAACAAAACCCACTGATATTTTAACTAGAATCCTTGTTCCCGCTATGAAAAAAGTGAGTTAAACAATGACCATTCTTCAAAATTTGATACGTCATACACGCCTGCTGGAAATCGTTGGTGATTTGATACGCGTTAGTGCACAAGGGGTTGCTTTTGGCGATCTCGCCATGGTTGAAAACATTGATGGCGAAAAGTCTCTGGCCAAAGTTGTGGATATTGATCGGGACATCGTTAGCATGCAAGTATTCGCGGGTGGCAAAGGCTTGTCCACGGATGCCAAGGTAAACTTTCTGGGACATTCTCTTGACGTTGTCTACTCCGATAATATTCTCGGCAGAATCTTTCGGGGCTCTGGCGACCCGATTGATGGCGGGCCAGAATTACCGGTTGATTCGCGTATTCCAGTCAATGGCCCTACCGTTAATCCCGTTATGCGGGTTATGCCATCGAAGATGATTGAAACCAAAGTCCCCATGATTGATCTGTTCAATTGTCTGGTGGAAAGCCAAAAAATCCCCATTTTTTCCGTAGCCGGTGAGCCCTATAACGAACTGTTGGCACGTATCGGTTTTCAGGCTAACGCGGATATACTGGTGTTTGGCGGTATGGGTTTGATTTTTGATGACTATCATTTCTTTCGCACTGCCTTTGAAGATCATGGTGTTTTTCATCGCACCGTGATGTTTGTCAATCAAGCCTCTGATCCGCTTGTTGAGCGCTTGCTGGTTGCTGATATGGCTTTGGCCGTCGCCGAAAAAATGGCGGTTGAGGGTAAAAAGCGGGTGCTGGTATTACTAACCGATATGACCGCCTACGCCGATGCCATGAAAGAACTGGGCGTCGCGCAAGAACTCATTCCCGCCGTGCGTGGTTATATGGGCGACCTTTACACGCAACTCGCCACGCGCTATGAAAAAGCCTGTGATTTTAAAGGCGCAGGTTCAGTAACCATACTCAGTGTAACGACCATGCCCGGTAATGATGTCACCCATCCGGTACCGGATAACACAGGCTACATTACTGAGGGTCAATTTTATCTGCATGATGGTTTCATCGATCCGTTTGGCTCACTCTCAAGACTAAAACAACATGTTGTGGGCGTAGCGACTCGCGAAGATCACAGTCAGATTATGAACACCATGATCCGTTTTTATTCGGGTGCGGTAGAAGCGCAAAAAAAGCAGGCAATGGCCTTTGATCTTTCAGCGTTTGACGAAAAACTGCTTAAATTTGGTCGTTTGTTCCGTGAGCGCTTTATGGATATCCGCGCTTCACTGCCGGTTATTGAGGCGCTGGATCTTTGCTGGTTAACGCTGTCCGAATGTTTCGATCCCAAAGAACTGCTGATGAAGCAAAACCTGATTGATAAATATTTCCCCAAACCTGTCCTGAGCGGTGTCGATGGGGCTGCTTCGGACGTTCCCGAAAATAAGGAAGTCGTGGATAAAGTTGCGTAAACCGTCATGGCCAAGCTTAAACTTAGCAAACATGCATTACACGAACAGCAAGAACAGTTAAAACTGTATCAACGGCTGTTGCCCTCGCTTGATCTAAAGCGCAGGCAGTTGACCTTGGAAGTACAAAAAGCGAAAGAAGACTATGCAACTGTCCAGGCAGCCGTTGATGCTTTGGAAACCCAAATTGGCGAAGAACTGCCGATGCTGGCCGATGAAGAATTTCGTCTCGGCGGCCTGGTACACTTTAAAAGTTATAAAGTCAGCGAACAAAATGTAGTGGGTGTAAAACTGCCTTTTTTGGACAGCATTGACTGTGCCGTTGCCGACTATTCGCGACTGTCTACGCCACCGTGGGTTGATACCTTGGTACAACGCCTGAAAGATGCGGCAGAGCAGCGAATGCGAGCGGAAATCTCCGGGGAGCGGTTGCGTATTTTAACAGGTGCAGTGCGGCGTATCACGCAACGGGTCAACCTGTTTGACAAAATCCTGATCCCTACCGCTAAACAAAATATTCAAAAGATACGCATTTTTTTGGGAGATGCCGAACGCGCCAGCGTGATAACGTCCAAACTTGCCAAGAAAAAACAGCAACAACAACGTGAAGCAGAAGCGGAATCCGAGGCAGCATTATGAGTATTGTTACGATGCAAAAGGTGACTTTTATC
>Ga0208103_1000325_pt1 | contig 19116 bp, 7 predicted proteins | sample CryBogmetaGMA75M_FD_184550 | JGI IMG/M metagenome (GOLD analysis project Ga0208103, IMG submission 184550) | Freshwater microbial communities from Crystal Bog, Wisconsin, USA - MA7.5M (SPAdes) | ecosystem: Environmental > Aquatic > Freshwater > Lake | place: Crystal Bog, Wisconsin, USA... | reverse complement strand
TTTAAAACTTGAGGGGTTATTTGTACAAGAATACTCTGCTATTGGCACTGTAATTTATCAAACTTCGAGTGGGTATACAAATTCAGTTAAAGGTAAAATAATACCTAATAATGACGGTGGTTATTGGATCGATTGGAGAGGATATAGTTTTGGAGCCGGTGGCGGCGGAGGCGGCGGAGGTGGGGGCGAGGGTGGTGGCAGCACCATCCGGAGGACATCCTGGAAGATGCTGTCGAATTTTTGTTGCTGAACAGGAGAAAGGATCTTTTTGATGAGATCGAAGTGCTCGTAGGTTACAAGTTCCATCTCTTTGCGGTTCGCAGCAATGGCCGAGGCCATGGATTCCAGTGAAACGCTATCCGCAGTCCCTTGTACAAGGAGATTAAAAAAGTGTTTGTGAAGCACTTTATCGCGTTCGTTGAGTACGTTCAGTTTGGCCCTGTGTTCCTGCCTCAGCTTCTGGTATTGAGCCTGCTGTTCCTGGTTCATGCCAAGTTCCCTGATCAGGAAATTAGCAGCCCGGTCTTTGTCGCCCTCCCTTTCCCTTCCCGGTCTGTTGAACCACATGAACGCCAGGGTGGCGAGGTTCAGGGCGACCAGCAGGATGATGATGACTTTATAAAGTTTTGCATTTTTCATGGCTTCATAGATTAATTGTACCCATGTATGAAAAGTATTCGCTCGCAACCGATTTGGCCGCATTTGTCGATTTGGCCGATGATTTATTGAAGTACACCATCGTGAACACATTGAGGCTGATCAGCAGCAATATCACCGCCGCGATTTTCCAGATCATCCCGACCCTGACGATCCCGAATCCCGCATCCTGCATCCTGGATCCTGGATCCTGCATCCCCTTCATGATACTCTCCCTGACGCTTTGATCCAGCCTGGCCCGCCCGGCCCCATCAAGACTCCCCATCACATCATCGGTAAATTTTTCCTTTGCATTCATAACAGTTTGATGTTTAATCACAGTAAAACTTGCGCTCATTTGTAATTTTGTTCATAGTATTCGCCCAGGATCTGCCTGAGGTTTTGCTTGGCCCTGAAAAGCAGGGATTCGACTGAAGAGACCGAAACATTCATGACCTCAGCAAGTTCGCTGTAATTCAGGTTTTCGACTTTGTTCAGGGTGAAGGCGGTTCTCTGGTTTACGGCTAGTCTGCGGATGGCAGTGAACAGCGCCGCCGACAGTTCCTTGTTTTCAAGGCTGACGCCCGGATGGTAGAAAGGCTCGTTACCTGCTGCAGGGATCAGGTCTTCTTTTCCGAACAGGCTGATCATGATCCCCTTTCGTTTGCCCCTTTCCCTGGTCCGGATCTCTTCCAGCGATTTTGTTACCGCGATACGGTAGAGCCAGGTCGAAAGTCTGGATTGCCCCCTGAATTTGTGGATAGACTGGAACACCTCCGTAAAGACATCCTGTGCGACATCCTGTGCATCCTCCCGGTTTTGCATCAACGAAAGTGCTGTATTATACACCTTATCAGCATACAGATCAAGCAGCTCCCCAAAGGCAGTCTGCTCCCCTTTCTTCAGTCGTTCTATAAAGAAGTCTTCCGACACATTATATTATTTAGCTCTTAGATGCCATTTAATTCAGGAACTTGCGCAATGTAATATAATCCTTTGCTGGTCGATTTCTTAAAAAATGTTAAATTTTCACAAATTTAATTTAACATGTAAGGATATTGCTACATTTGAACAAAGGAAATCTCCTGAAATTTTTTGATTTTCAAATAGATTCTAACATGCAGAACCTACTGAAATTATTGTCCCTGCTAAATTCTATCCCTCCTTACGCCTTTGAATACTTACCAAAATATTATAATCAAAACAACAACGACACTAACCAAAACCTTTATTTATGAAAAAGTTTTTACTTTTTACATTAACCTTGTTGCTTTTTTGCTACATGGGAAATGCACAGGTTGCAACTTACACTTTCAACCAAAGTGTTTTAACCTATACTGCGATTTCAGGCGGTACAGTCCTGATAGATGGTACGTCCTCGATGGATAGTTGGGTTTCAAGTCCGCTTACAATTCCATCATTTACTTTTAGTGGAGTTGCATATACCACCGCTTATATCACCTCCAATGGGCAAATATCACTTGGAAATTCTGCTCCTTCTGCATATACCTATACGGGTATAAGTACAGGCAACGGATCTGGTATTAACATTTGCCCTTTTAGTGCCGACCTTAATAAAGCCACTTCGACGACCTCCAGTGAGATTCGATGGCAAACTATTGGTAACGAAGTTATTTTTCAATGGCAACAGATTCAGCGATATGCGCAAACGGAAAGCTTTGACATGCAAGTACGGTTAAATACAGTCACAAATGCTATAGTTATTGTTTATCAATTGAACTCTGGTCCTGGTTCAGGAACTTCTTATATGCCTGAAGTTGGGATCAGAACATCTGCTACGGACTATAACAACCGTCTTGTTGGTTCAGGTTCCGAAAATTGGGGAACATCTTTATCCGGGGTTGCAAATACAGATTTATGTCGTTTTACGAGTACAGCACCGGCCAAAAATTTCACTACCGGCTTAACATATACATATTCGCCACCTCCGGCTGGCACTCCATTACCCCCGACTACTCCCAACCCGGCAACTGCCTCCACCGGTGTCCCATTAAACGGTTCTGTTACCTGGACATTTGGTACAAACACAGTTACTTATGATCTTATGTTTGGCCCATCTGGAAGTATGACGCAGGTCGTAACAGGCGCAACTGCAGGCGCGACCGGGACATACACCTATGCTGGTTTAACAGCAAATTCTGTTTATCAATGGCAGGTTATTGAACATAATGGCGCATTAACTACTAATGGACCAACCTGGAACTTTACAACAGCATGTGCAGGGATTGCTTCTTTCCCGTGGACTGAGAATTTTGATGCTATGGGTTCTGTTGGGGTTAATATTTTTCCTAGTTGTTGGAGTGCATCTTCACCTTCTGGTACACCATGGTACACTGGTAATGCCGCGTCTCAAACGTATAATGATCCATGTTCAGCGCCTAATTATGCTTATGTGTATTATATTCCAAGTGCTGTTGATAAATTCCTTTTTACTCCACCATTCACTCTAACAGCAGGAACTATTTATCAATTTCAATTTAAATGGGTAGGTGATGGTTTTGCCGGATGGACAGGGGACATTCTTGTAAACACATCTCCTTCCGGAACCGGGGCTACCTCTCTAAGTCCTTCTTTCGTACTTCCTGCCACTACTACGACAACCGTTTGCGCTCTGACCAGCAGGAGCTTTGTTCCGGCTGCAACCGGTACGTATTATTTTATGATAAGAGTTAATAATACGGGTGCTCCCTACTATATGGGGTTCGACGACTTTTCTTTAACTGTTTCTCCTCCATGTACTATGCCTCCCGCTCAGCCAACCGCCCTTGTTCTTACACCAACAGTAACGACCATTGCCGGTTCATTTACTGCAGCTGCAAGTACTGACAAATATCTTGTTGTTAGAAGTCTCAATTCTACGTTGTCAGCAGGTCCGGTTTACGGAACAGTTTATGCAGTGGGCAGTTCTCTTGGTGGAGGTGTTGTTGATTATTACGGACCAGCAACTACCTTTACTTCTACCGGCCTTCAGGCTACCACACACTATTATTATTTCATATTCTCTGCTAACGATCTTTTATGTTCAGGCATTCCAACCTATCTTACAACAAGCCCGTTAACAGGAAATAGTACTACAAATTCAATAACTCCCATCAGTGGAACAAAAAACATTGGGCCAACCGGGGATTTCTTTACGCTTACAGCCGCTTTTCAGTATTTAAATGAAAACGGAGTTAGCGGGCCAGTTAACCTTGTACTACAATCAACTTATGTAAGTTCTGTTGAACCGGCTTTCCCGATCCCTGCTCTGACTATTCCGGGAGCAAGTGCAACAAATAAGGTGACAGTTTATCCGTCTGTTACCGGTCTTTCAATCACCAGTAACAGCACTACAGGTACGATCAACCTGAACGGTGTAAATTATGTCACTTTTGACGGAAGAGTTAATGCAACAGGTTCTGCAAAAGATCTGGTAATTGAAAACTCTTCAACCACAGGATATACCATTCAATATATAAATGGAGCTTCAAATAACATCGTAAAATATTGTGTTGTTAAAGGGGCTAATACCGCGGGTACTTATGGTACTTTTATGTTCTCAGGAACAACAGGACTTCTTGGCAATAGTAATAACATCATTGATAATTGCGAGATACGTGATGGCGTCACAAACCCTCTGTTTGTTCTTGTTTCAGCGGGGTCTGCAACTCCTTCTGCATACAATATCAATAATACGGTTTCAAACTGTCTGATTCATGATTTTTATGCCCCGACAGGTGGAAGCCCTATAGGAATCTATTTATTCTCCGGCTCTACCGCTTGGACAATCAGCGGGAACAGTTTTTATATGTCAGCGAAAAGCCCGACTGTTGCGAACCAGTACTACATGATGTATATTAACTGCGGTGATGGCTACAGTATTCTAAATAACTATATAGGAGGATCAGCTCCGAATTGCGGAAGTACTCCTTGGACTCTTAACGGAAATGGGACTCCCCCTACCATAGCAAACGGATTATATGGAATCTATTTCGTTGCTGGTCTGACAACAAATCCCAGCTCAGTTCAGGGTAATACGATTTCAAATATTTCGCTCTATACAAGTCCTGCTTCAAGCGGCTCTATCAGGTTTGTAGGAATAATTTCATTAGTTGGCATCCAAAATATTGGGGATGTAACTCCCAATATAATAGGCGCCGCTACTGGAACCGGATCAATTAGTATCTCTGTTGGAAACGGTTTATACACCTCTTCCTATGAAGGCATTGACTTCAGGGGACTTTACGGAAATATTGTCAACAATGTCATGGGGTCTGTTACCATCAGCGGAGCTGCGGGTTCAACATCAACCTATGCGTTGACCGTCAGGGGATTCAGCTTCAGTCCAAGTGTTCAAAATGGCACTTGTAGCGTCGCTGGAAATCTGTTTGGAAGTCTGACGACTGCCAACAGCATACAAGCTCCGGCTATGACCTTTCCGCCGGTCTTGCTGCAGGGCATGTATGTTGTTTCAATCGGTTCAGGCATTAATAACGTGTTGAACAATACCGTTGCAAACCTTACCAACCTGAGTTCTCACGCATCCTCCTATTGCTTCGGGATACTCAGTTCAGGCACTGCTCTCCCAAATGTTATCAGCGGAAATACAGTCCGTGATATAACCACTACAGCACAGAATATTGCCACTACCGGTAGTGGTGTTTCAATCACAGGTATTTATTCAGCCAATTCGGTTCCAGGTAGTATAATCAGATCCAATAATATTTATAATCTGACGAATACCGCAACAACACAGGCCGTTGTTGTGAACGGAATGTACTGTGCAAATGCAGCAGGGAATCTGCTTGTTGAGAAGAATTTCATCCATAACATCGGGCTGTCAACTACCAGTGCCACAGCCACCGTTAATGGGATTTATTCAATTATCAGCGGTACTTATGGGGTGTATAAAAACAATATGATCCAGCTGGGTATTAATCCTGACGGAACAGCGAATACCTCCGATTGTATCATTAATGGTTTCTATGAAAGCAGTGCAACTGTTGATAGTGTTCTGAACAACAGTATTTACATAGGTGGCGCTCCTGCTGCAGGAACAACCGGTAGCACATATGCTTTCAATAGTGTGATGACAGCCTCCCTGTCCAGTCCGCGTGTTTGTCTTGGCAATATTTTCTTTAACGCCCGCTCAGGAGGATCCACAGGGAAGCACTATGGAATTAAGATAGCCGGAACATTATATGCTCCTGCAGGCGTAACCAGTAATTACAACCTTGTTATCGCCAATGGTTCAACAGGCGGTACTTATGGATATTATAATTCAGCTGACAGGGCAACGTTTGCAGCGTATAAAGACGCAACCGGTAACGAAATGGCCAGCGGAAATGCTGATCCGAATTTCGTTGCACCATTAGGTAATTCAGCAACTGCGAATCTTCATGTTCAGAGTCCGACACCAATTGAAGCTGCAGGTATCGCCCTTTCAAATGTTACAGATGATTTTGATGGAGCAGCCAGAAGCGGACTCACACCTCCTGATATCGGAGCAGATGCAGGAAACTTTACACTTTCCGCAGATGTCAATGGTCCGAATATCACTTACATCCCAATAGGAAATGGCTTGGTTGCAACAAACAGGGTTATTTCCAACTGGGCGACAATAACTGATAACGTAGGTGTTTCCGGTGGATTAAACCTGCCCAGGTTATATTACAAAAAACTTGTCGGGGAAGCCAATGCTTTTGTAGGTAATACTGCAGCTAATAACGGTTGGAAATATGTTGTTGCCAGTAACTCAACAAGCCCGTACAGTTTCACTATTGATTATTCTTTGTTGTTTTCAGGTCCTGTAGTTGCTAACGACGTTATACAATATTTTGTTGTTGCGCAGGATGCTGCAAATAATTTGACATCCAGTGCACTGATGGCAGGATCGAGCACTAACCCGCCTGTTCAGAACATCAATGCTGCACCCACACTTGGAAACATTCAACAGTATACCATTGTTGCGACTTCAATTCCAACCACGATTACAGTACCCGGAACTTATCCCACACTGACAGGTACAAACGGTGCTTTTGACATGATCAATAAAGGTGTACTCACCGGCAATACAATTATAAGCATAACTGCTGATCTTGTTGAACCTGGAACAGTTGCTCTTAATACATGGGCCGAAGATCCTCCAGGATCAAACTATACTCTGAAAATCCAGCCGGATGCCAGCACATTACGTACAATTAGTGCAACTGCTGTTGCCAGTGCAACTGCCATGATCAGGACCAACGGAGCAAGCCGCTTCACCATTGACGGAGGTGTCAGCAAGCTACTGACTTTCAGGAATACTAATGCCACGGCATCAAATACAGGACCAACAATTCAATTCAATGGTGGTTCACAGAATTGCTTTTTAAAGAATTCTACCATTGAAAACAATGGAACAGGCTCATATGGAGCAGTGAATATTGGAAGTACAGGAGTTAATATTATTGAGATCAACGGGAACGATATCAGGGATGCAACAGCTGGTACTTCCGGGCGTGTTTATGCAGGAATTTACAGTACTTCAATTACAAACTCACTGAGAATTATAAATAACAACATTTATAATTTTATCAGCTACGGAATCTATATTACCCCTGTTGCAGATGGTGCAGTGATTACCGGAAACAGTTTCTTTTATAATTCCGCAACAGCCTCTACAACAACCCAGTATTGCCTCAATCTGACAGGAGGCACAAACAATCATACTATAAGTGGTAACTATTTCGGCGGACAGTCACCGCTCTGTGCCGGTACAGCATGGACGAATTCCACAACAAATACAATTTATGGTATCTATGCCACATTGGGGGTTGTAACACCTTCAACTCTGGCCAATAACACGGTGCAGAATATTAACCTTTCTAATGTTGGTTCTGCTTCATTCTACGGTATCTATATTACAGCCGGAGTTGTAAATGTGACGAATAATATTATTGGAAGTTCTTCAAGCCTGACGTCCATTGCTTGCGCAGGCACTGGGGCATTTAATGGAATTTATGTAACACCTTCAGCTACTGCCCCAAGTTATATACAAGGGAATACAGTTTCCGGGATTAGTTATACAAGCACAACAAATGCCGGCACATTCTATTTCATGTACTTCGCAACAGGCTTGATCAAAGTTGGAACCACAAGTCCCAATATTGTTGGTAGCAGCACCACGGCCGGATCCATCAGCTATGCAGGTACTGGTACTCTTTATGGTATTTACTGTTCTTCAACCAATCCGGGAAATGCCATTGAAAACAACATTATCGGCAACTGGTCACTAACCGGGACAGCTGGTTCACCCACAGTTAGAGGGATGTATATTTACTCAGCAAATGTCAAGAAGAATAAAATTTTCAATGTTTCTTGTTCTAATGCAGGGCTTACCCCTTCGATTTACGGTATATACAATTATGGCGTAGGCGGTGTCACAAATGAATACTCAAATAATTTGATCTCACTTAATGCTGGTGTCGCTACCAATCCTACAATTTATGGATTCTATGATGGTTCGTACTCAACATCGTTTTACAATTTGTACTTCAATGATTTTAATATTAGTGGTGCAGCTACGGGGTCTTCTAGTACCTATGCATATTATCGCGGGGTAGCTGCTTTCTACACCTTGAATAACAACATTTTTGCAAATACAAGAATGGCGGGTGGCACTGGTAAGCATTATGCCGTTTATGTCTCCTCCACTGGAGCCTGGAGTTCTAACTACAATGACATTTATTCTGTCGCCGGCCCGCTGGGATACTATAATGCAGCTGACCAGTTAACCATGTCAGCATGGAAAACTGCAAGTGGTGGGGATGCTAATTCAGTAAATGTTGACCCTCAGTTTGTATCGGCATCTGATCTGCATACCTGCCAGCCGGCTTTTAACGGCGCGGGTATTGCTGTATCGGGTGTTACTACAGATTATGCAGGCGTCACAAGGGGAAATCCCCCGGATATCGGTGCGTATGAATTTTCAATCCCTGTTCCTTCTATCACTGGTCCGACACCGGTATGTGTTAACATTGGAGGTAATACCTATACTACTGAAGCTGGCATGACTGGATATTCATGGGTGGTCATTAATGGTTCAATCACGGCTGGTGGTACTACTACCGACAATTATGTCACTGTTACATTTACTGGCTCAGGTGCTCACTCAGTCAGCGTGAACTATTTCAATGCCAACGGATGTTCTGCTTCAACTCCTACAGTAAAAAGTGTTACGGTTCATGCCGAAGCAGTCGGAGGTACTATTCTTGGATCTACGAACGTTTGCACAGGAACGAACAGCACCTTGCTTACCATTTCAGGGGCAACAGGTACCGTCATTAAATGGCAGTACTCAATCGACAACTGGGTTACTCCTATAGATATTGCTAATACTTCAAATACTTATACTGCATCGAATCTAACAACGACAACCAAATACCGTGCAGTTTTAGGTAACGGTGTTTGTCCGACAGCTACTTCATCGGATGCCACCGTAACGGTCGATCCGGTTACCGTAGGCGGTTCCATCGCTGGTTCAGCAACGGTTTGCTCTGGCACCAACAGTACTTTGCTAACTCTTTCTGGACATACCGGAGCGGTTGTTAAATGGCAGTCTTCAACTGACAACTGGGTTACACCTGTTGATATCGTTAATACTGCTGCAACATATACTGCGACCAACCTTACAACTACAACCAAATTCAGGGCTGTGGTGCAGAGTGGTGCCTGTTCATCTGCAAATTCAACAGACGCAACCGTCACTGTTGATCCGGTCTCCGTTGGTGGATTAATCGCAGGCTCGGCAACGGTTTGCTCAGGAACGAACAGCACTTTACTTTCACTCTCAGGTTATACCGGAACAATCACTAAATGGCAGAAATCAACCGACAACTGGGTTACTCCTGTTGACATTGCCAATACAACAAATACTTATACCGCAACCAACCTTGCAACCACTACTAAATACAGGGCTGTGATCACCAGCGGTGTTTGTTCGTCGGCTAATTCTGCCGAGGCAACTGTTACCGTTGATCCTGTTTCTGTTGGAGGTACCATCGCTGGTTCCACAACGGTTTGTACCGGGACCAACAGCACTCTGCTGACACTTTCCGGTTATACAGGATCCATTACAAAATGGCAGTATTCGGTTGACAACTGGGTTACCCCGATTGATATCGTCAATACAACCAATACTTATACCGCTACCAACCTGACCAATTCAACAAAGTACAGGGCTGTTATTACTAGCGGAGTTTGTTCCTCGACCAATTCGGCTGAGGCCCAGATCCTGGTTAATGTTGCCTCAGTCGGTGGATCAATCGCAGGCAGTGCAGCAGTTTGCAGCGGAACCAACAGCACTCTGCTTACTTTGTCAGGACAAACTGGAGCAATTGTAAAATGGCAGTATTCTACTGACAACTGGGTAACTCCGGTCGACATTGTAAATACTACAACAACTTACACCGCAACAAACCTTACCACAACCACTAAATACCGTGCAGTGGTACAAAGTGGTGTTTGCTCATCAGCCAACTCTTCTGTGGCAACCGTAACCGTCAATCCTCTGCCAGTTCCCACAGTCTCGGGGCCGGCAACCTGTATCAGCGGTACTTCTGGAAATGTCTACACAACCGAAGCTGCAATGACGGGTTATGCATGGACTATCTCAGCCGGGGGTACTATTGACCTCGGACAGGGTACAAACAGCATCTCAGTGACATGGTCTGGCGCAGGCGCTCAGTCGGTCAGTGTGACATATACTAACGGCAATTCATGCAGCGCAGCTGCCCCGACAGTTTATCCTGTCAGTGTTACTGCAATTCCTGGTCCGGCAGGTCCGATAACAGGAACAGCAACAGTATGCCAGGGTCAGACTGGTGTCGCTTATTCAATTGCCCCCGTGGTCAATGCTACATCATATGTTTGGACACTTCCAACAGGGGCATCAATTGCAACCGGAAGCGGCACAAATTCCATTACCGTAAATTATTCGGGAACAGCAGTCTCCGGCAATATCAATGTTTATGGCGCAAATGGCTTAGGAAATGGAGCTGTATCCCCGAATTATGCAGTTACAGTTAAAACAATGCCAAACCCGACAATTTCCGGAACAAATACTCTTTGTGCCGGAACGACTGGTGTTGTTTATACAACTGAAGCTTCTATGACAGGATATACCTGGACTGTTTCTACCGGTGGCACGATCACTGCCGGAGCAGGAACAAACGCGATTACCGTGACCTGGAGTACGGCAGGAGCAAAAACCGTGACAGTCAACTATACCAATTCAAATGGTTGTCCGGCTCCTACACCGACCTCATATCCCGTTACTGTAAACCCAGTCCCTGTTCCCACTATTGCAGGTCCTGCTTCTGTTTGCGCAGGCGCTACAGGCTCTACTTATACCACTGAAACCGGGATGACCGGTTATACCTGGACAGTTTCTGCAGGCGGTACCATTGTTGTTGCTGCGGGCAATACAGCTGTTATTACCTGGAATACCGCCGGCGCCCAGTGGGTGAAGGTGAATTATGCCAATGGAAGCGGCTGTACTGCAGCCACGGCCACACAGTATGATGTTACGGTCAATGCACTGCCGGTTCCTGCAATCACAGGCACAGCTTCTGTTTGCGTGGGATCCACAGGCAATGTGTATACTACGGCCACCGGTATGACCAACTACCTCTGGAGCGTATCCCCCGGAGGGACAGTCACTGCAGGCGGACTTTCGACCAACAATACAGTAACCGTTACATGGACAACAGCCGGAGCCCAGTGGGTGAAGGTGAATTATACGAATGCCAGCGGATGTACTGCATCTGCTCAAACACAGTATAATGTAACAGTCAATCCTTTGCCGGTACCCACGATCACAGGTACTGCAAGCTCTTGCGTTGGTTCAACAGGCAACATCTATTCAACCGAAGCTTCGATGACCGGGTATACCTGGGTTATCTCTGCAGGCGGCACGATCACTGCAGGAGCCGGTACCAATACGGTTACGGTGACCTGGGGCACAGCAGGGGCTCAAACCCTGAGCGTGAACTATGTCAACGGCAATGGCTGCACCGCAACCTCATCCACCGTCAAGAATGTAACGGTTAGTACCCTTCCGGTACCAACCATTACAGGATCAGCATCAGTATGTGTAGGCTCAACAGGCAACGTCTACTCAACAGAAGCTGCAATGACAGGCTACTCCTGGGTTATCTCAGCCGGTGGAACAATTACCGCCGGAGCAGGTACCAGTACGGTCACAGTGACATGGAATACGGCAGGAGCACAAACCCTGAGTGTGAACTACAACAATGCAGGCGGCTGCGCTGCTTCATCAGCAACGGTGAAGAATGTCACAGTCAATACGCTACCGGTACCGACCATTACTGGTCCGGCATCAGCTTGTGTTAGCTCAACCGGGAACGTGTATACCACACAGGCTGGAATGACAGGATATACCTGGGTAATTTCTGCCGGTGGTACGATCACCGCCGGAGCAGGGACCAGCTCGGTAACTGTAACCTGGAACACTGTAGGTGCAAGAACCATCAGTGTAAACTATGCCAATGCCAACGGATGCACGGCCTCAACGGCCACCATTTATAATGTGACGGTGAATGCACTTCCTGTTCCGACCATCACCGGTCCGACGGCTATGTGCGCCAATACATCAGGTAATGTGTATACAACACAAACGGGTATGACTGGATATACCTGGGCTGTCACAGGTGGTACGATCACCGCAGGTGCAGGCACCAGCTCGATCACGGTAACCTGGACCACGGCAGGAGCTCAAACCGTAAGCGTTAACTATAACAACGCAAGCGGTTGCGCAGCTCTGGCTCCGACCATCTACAACGTAACAGTCAACCCGCTGCCAACCCCCGTCATCTCGGGCCCGGCACTGGTTTGTGTTAACTCCACAGGCAATATGTACACGACCCTCACGGGTATGACAAACTATGTTTGGACTGTTTCTGCAGGTGGAACTGTAACCGCAGGCGGTACAGCCACGAGTAACTTCGTGACTGTGACCTGGACTACCTCGGGAGCAAAGACCGTGAGCGTTAACTATGCCAACGCCTTCGGATGTGTTGCAGGTGCAGCTACAGTGTATAACGTGACAGTGAATGCTCTGCCGGTACCCACGATCACGGGACCGACCGACATTTGCGCCAACGCAGGTTATCCCATGTATTCGACCGAAGCAGGCATGAGCGGATATACCTGGAGTGTATCTCCCGGTGGACTGATCACAGCCGGACAGGGAACCAGTTATATCAATGTATTCTGGGGCACAGCCGGTACACAGTGGGTGAAGGTGACTTATACCAACACCTCCGGATGTTCCGCATCAACACCGACCCAGCTTAACGTGAACGTGAACGGTACACCTGGTGCAGCAGGAGCTATTACAGGTACAGCTGCAGTTTGCGCAGGGGCAACAGGAGTATCTTACTCCGTCGCACCGGTAACAGGAGCCCTAGCTTATTCATGGACTCTGCCAACAGGAGCAACCATTGTCTCCGGACAGTATACCAACTCCATTACGGTTGATTTCGCAGCCAATGCAACCTCAGGCCCGATCACTGTTGCAGGGAACAACCTCTGCGGTGACGGTCAGCTCTCTCCTGCATACCAGGTTACAGTGAACGGATTACCGGCAGCAGCCGGGGCCATCACAGGCACGGTCAATGTTTGCCAGGGTGAAGACGGAGTAGCCTACAGTGTTGGAGCAATTACCAATGCAACAGGATATACCTGGACTCTGCCAACGGGAGCAACCATTGCTTCGGGAGCCAATACCAACTCCATCACGGTCGACTTCAGCATTACTGCAGCTTCCGGCACTGTTAAAGTGTTTGGAACCAACAGCTGCGGAGTTGGAACTGTTTCTCCGAGTTTTGCTGTAACAGTGAACGCCATCCCATCCACGCCAACGGTAACAGCGAGCGGCAACACGCTCACAAGCAGTGCAGCCAGCGGCAACCAGTGGTATTGGAACGGATCGGCAGTTTCGGGGGCAACTTCACAGGTATACAATGTCCCTGTCGGTAACCCGGGCAACTACTGGACCATAGTTACACTGAACGGCTGTATGTCTGATTCTTCAAACCATGTGTATGTAGCAGGGGTAGGAGTGCAGGAAAACGAAAACCTGAGCTTCAACGTATATCCTGTTCCAAACAACGGGGTGTTCACGGCCGAAGTAAGTTCATCTTACGCCGAGGACTTCCGCATACAGATCTACAACACCCTTGGAGCCATGGTTTACAAGACCGATGATTTCAGGGTGAACGGAACCCATAAGGAACAGATCGATGTTCATCAGCTGCCTGCCGGCATCTATTCGGTAGTCTTTATGAATGACCAGAGAAAAGTAGTCCGCAAGGTGTTTATAAATAAGTGATACGTGACACGTGACACGTGATTCGTGAATCGTGAGCCGTGATTCGTTAACCAATCACCAATCACCATGAACCAGAAGGGCCGCCAAAAGCGGCCTTTCTGGTTTTTTACCAGGAAACAAGCAGCGAAATTATTTTATTTCGTATATTTAGTCAGGTATTTGATATACATAATCCAGTCAGAATAAATCATTTTATGCCTGTGTTGAATCAGCCTTATATTCTTATTGTTGACGATAATGAGGAGAACCTTGATTTCCTCGAAAGCGTTATCGGGAAACTCAAAGTGAAGGTGGTTCGGGGATTGTCAGGGGCCGAAGCACTTCAGAAAACGAAAAGGATAAAACTTGCATTGGCCATCATTGATGTAAGGATGCCCGAGATGAGCGGGTATGAACTGGCGGCGAAATTGAATTCGGAAAGACCGGGTGAAAAAGTCCCCATAATTTTTCTGACGGCCGACATTTCCGATGAAATGGAAATAGGGAAAGGATATGGTTCAGGCGCGGTGGATTACATTTTCAAGCCTGTTAATCCGTATGTCCTGAGAAGTAAGATCAGGGTCTTTCTTGACCTTTTTCAACAGAATATTACCATTATAAAGGATGCAGCCCTGCTTAAAAAATCTGCTGATAGAATGAGCAGTATCATCGCGGCTCTCAAAAAAAGTGATGAACGGTATAAAAGCTATGTGAACAATGCACCTGACGGTGTTTTTATAACGGATGAAACGGGGAGATTTCTTGAACTGAACAGGGCATTATGCAGGATAACCGGGTTTTCAAAGGATGAACTGTTAACCATGTCCCTCACCGAACTTCTTCAGGAAGAGTCTTTCAGTAAAGGCATGGCTAAATTTGTAAAGGATCTCAGATCGGGGCATATAAAAGCCGAACTGCAGTTCAGGCATAAGAATGGTTCAAGGCGATGGTGGACCCTCGATGCAGTGATCCTTTCAAAAAACCGCTTTCTTTATTTTACGAAAGACATACCCGATTATAAGCGCGTCACTGAAGCGCTCTGGGATACCGACCTGCAGATGGGCAGGATCATCAAGGGGGCCAATGTTGGTGCCATGGAATGGAATGTGCAGTCGGGGGAGACTTTGTTCAATGAAGAGTTCGCAAACATACTCGGTTACACGCATGCCCATCTTGAGGATGTGATATGCATATCCAGTGGATGGGCCCCGGATGAATTATTTTCTCACCCCGATGAAAAAATAAAGACGCTTGAAAAACTGGAGCGCCATTTTTCGGGTGAATTGCCTTATTATGATAATGAACTGCGGATAAAACATAAGGACGGCCAATGGATGTGGGTGAATGACCGTGCCAGGGTGATCACCCGCACCGATGAGGGTAAACCCCTGATCATGTCGGGCACACGCACGAATATCACGAAACGGAAACAAGCAGAGCTGGCCCTCAGGGAAAGTGAAGAAACCATTGCCGAATCCCAGAGGATCGCACATATCGGGAGCTGGAAATGGGACATATTGTCTGATACCATCAGGTTTTCGAAGGAAATGTACAATGTTTACGGCATCAGTCCTGAGACCTTCGACGGGAAATTCAAATCCCTCGATAAAGTTATTCATCCCGATGATGTTGAACGGTTCCAAAACAATATCCGCTCCAGTTTGTCGGGTGCCAAAACATCTCCTTTTGAATACCGGGTGATTCATATCGATGGATGTGTTCACGATCTTTATGCAGAGGTCAGAACTGAATTTAACCGCTCAGGAGAACCAATAACAAGCATAGGTACGGTTCAGGATATTACAGAAAGGAAGATTGCCGAAAAGGAGAAAACTGAACTTGAACAACTGCAGCAATTAAATCAATATACCGAGAAGGCCAGGGAAAACGAACGGGCTGCAATTTCAAGGGAGCTTCATGATGACCTGGGACAGGCGCTTACCGCGGTAAAAATTGATCTGGGAATGATCAGGAAAAGTCTTGCCGACGAGGCGGTGGTTTCACAAATCAATAAAATAACCATCCTGGTTAGTGACACGATCAAAACGGTACAACGAATCACATCCAACCTGAGGCCCGATATTATCTATGACCTGGGACTTGAAACCGCCCTCGAATGGTACACGAAAGAATATGCCGACCGCTACGGCAAAGCAGTTTCTCTTGAACTGGATCCCGCAATTTCATTTTCGGCGGATGATTCACTTACCCTTTTCAGGATCATGCAGGAATCACTAACGAATGTTGCCCGTCACTCGAGGGCATCAAAAGTTGAAATTAAGCTTTACAGGGAGGGAGAGTACTCTGTTTTCTGCATTTCCGATAACGGGATCGGAATAACCGACAACCAGAGAAACGCGAAAAATTCGTTTGGTATCATAAGTATGAATGAACGCGCCACTTCACTTCAGGCTAAATTTGATGTAAGCAGTAAAAAGGGAGGCGGAACAGTGATAAAGCTAATGATCCCGTTGAAAAATCAGCAAGCATGAAAATTTTAATTTGTGATGATCATAAGATCGTAAGGGAAGGCCTGAGGCAGATACTGTCGCAGATGAAAGAAGTCTCCCTGATCAGTGAAGCAGGAAATGGCAATGAGGCACTCAGCCTGTTAAAGACTGAGACTTTCAATATTGTATTGCTCGATGTTTCACTGCCTGACCGAAACGGGCTGGAGGTCCTTCAACTGGTAAAGGAAAAATGGCCATCGACCAACGTTCTGATGTTAAGCATGCATCCCCAGGAGCAATATGCCATTCGCGCCCTTTCACACGGGGCATCTGGTTATCTCACAAAAGATACTGCTTCAGAAGAGTTGATGCTCGCAATAAAAAATGTGGCTGAAGGCCGCAAGTATATTTCGCAATCTCTTGCCGAAGACCTTGCCCAGCATCTTGGGAAAGATCACATCCGCCCCAAACATGAAATACTTTCATCCAGGGAATTTGAGATTATGATCAGGCTGGTGAACGGAATGTCACTCCTCGAAATAGGAAGCGAGCTTTTCATTTCAGGCAAAACCGTAAGTACCTACAGGAGCAGGATCATGCAAAAAATGGAATTCACTAAAAATACAGAACTTACAAGGTACTGCATCGAAAACAAATTAATCTAGGCAGGAACCTGTCCTGCATCTGTCCTTGTAGGGTTTGTCCTACATTAATCTGAGTATTCCCTTACAATCAATTGTTCCTTCGCCTACAACTCATTCGCTTTCGGAATGATATATTTACTATGTTGAAAAAACATTTTATGGTAAGGGTTCTTTTGGCGGATGATTCTGATCTGATCCTCGAGCGTTTGCAGCAAATGCTCAGACTCAATCCGCAGGTTGAGATTGCCGGATCGTTTAAAGACGGGATAAAAACACTCGAGGCCCTGAAAAGGCTCAAGCCCGACCTGGCCATTGTCGATATTAAAATGCCCGGATTAAGCGGGCTGGAAGTACTTCATGAGATCAGGAAAGAAGACTCCCGGCTTAAGTTCATGATTCTTACTTTTTATTCATCCGATAATTACCGTAAGCTGGCCATGCAATACGGCGCCGATTACTTTTTTTCAAAGGTTGATGATTTCGAAAAAATTTCCCCTGTAGTCAATGAATTAGCAAAAACACTTGCAGTATGAGAAAATATACCTATTTGAGCCTGGCTTTGATTTTCCTTCTGATGGCAATTACTGGCATCCTCAACGCCAACAACATTTCCATCAGCAACCCGGTTTTGACCGGCAAAAACACAGGCAGTCATTACATCATGGTGCAGTTCGATATTTCATGGGAAAATTCCTGGAGGACGTCTTCGGCCCCGAACAACTGGGATGCCGCCTGGGTATTAGTAAAGTACCGGGTAGCCGGGGGAGCATGGCAGCATGCCTGGCTAAATGATGTTGGGCACACCGCCCCTTCAGGCAGCATCATTGATGTTGGACTTCTCACACCTGGCACAACGTTTAACGCTACGACCAACCCTGGCCTTGGCGCATTCATCCGCCGTAGCGCCAGTGGTTCCGGCACATTTTCCCAAATCGGTGTTCAACTCCGCTGGAATTATGGTGCCAATGGCGTTGCCGATAATGCCTTGGTTGACATCAGGGTGTTTGCCATCGAAATGGTGTATGTGACACAGGGTGCATTTACCGTAGGCAGCGGAGGAACGGAAACCGGTAGTTTTACCAATGGTTCATGGGCTTCTGGCGCCACAATACCCTTATCCATAGCAAGTGAAAATGCACTGTCTGTGGCAAATACTGCAGGAAATCTTTGGTATACTTCAACTTCAACTAATATTGGAGACCGCACAGGTCCTATCCCTGCTGCTTTTCCTAAAGGCTTTAATGCTATTTACTCTATGAAATACGAAATAAGCCAGCAGCAGTATGTTGATTTTTTGAACACGCTGACACAAACCCAGGCGACTGCACGAAAATACACCAGTAGTATCAGTTACCGATATGCCATTACCGGCTCTGCCGTGGGAAGCTATGCCACCATCAACCCTTATGTTGCCTGCAACTACCTCAGCTGGATGGATGGCGCCGCCTACACCGACTGGGCAGGTCTGCGCCCGATGACAGAACTGGAGTTTGAAAAAGTTTGCAGGGGAACAGCAACCCAGGTAGCCGGTGAATATGCCTGGGGAAATACAACTGCAACAGCAGCCAATAACATTACCAACGGAGGCGCCATTAACGAAACCACCAATACCTCAGGAGCCAATGCCACTTTTAACAATCAAGCAAACGTTCAAGGCCCGATGCGAACGGGTGTTTTTGCCACAGGCAGCACCACCCGGTTACAGGCAGGAAGTACTTACTATGGCATCATGGAAATGAGCGGCAATCTGTGGGAGCGGGCGGTAACTGTTGGCAACGCTACAGGCCGGGCCTTTACCGGAGTGCACGGCAATGGGACGCTGAACGCTGAAGGATTTGCCGATATTTCCACATGGCCGGGATATATTACTTCTGCAGTAACCGGCGCCACCGGATCGGGCTTCCGGGGCGGCTCATGGGGTGATCTTGGGCGCCTGTGTGTCTCCGACCGCTATAGCGCTGCAGAGGAGGTTCTTGTCAGGAGTACCAACCACGGCTTCCGCGCGGTGCGTACC
>Ga0208103_1000322_pt1 | contig 19376 bp, 26 predicted proteins | sample CryBogmetaGMA75M_FD_184550 | JGI IMG/M metagenome (GOLD analysis project Ga0208103, IMG submission 184550) | Freshwater microbial communities from Crystal Bog, Wisconsin, USA - MA7.5M (SPAdes) | ecosystem: Environmental > Aquatic > Freshwater > Lake | place: Crystal Bog, Wisconsin, USA... | reverse complement strand
TTGCCAATAATCTGGCTTTCAGCAGCAATGCGGCACCTACCGGCAAGAAAGTTGCGATTTTAGGCGGTGGCCCTGCCGGTTTGTCCTGTGCTTATCAGTTGACACTCAAGGGTCACGAAGTCACTATTTTCGATGAACATGAACACTTGGGCGGCATGATGCGCTACGGTATTCCCGGCTTCCGTACACCCCGTGATGTACTGGATGCAGAGATTGCACGTATCATCAATTTGGGCGTGAAGACACGGATGAATTGCCGCGTCGGTACCGAGGTATCGATGGAGCAAATCCGCAAGGAATTTGACGCAGTATTCCTAGGGATGGGCGCTCAAGCCGGTCGCGCACTGCCAACGGCAGATTCTGAAGCAGCAAACGTTGTGACGGCGACCGCATTTTTGAAAGCTTTCAATGACGGACGTTTGCAACATGTTGGTAAACGCGTCGTCGTCGTTGGCGGTGGTGATACTTCCATTGACGTAGCAACCGTTGCTCGTCGTCTGGGTCATATCGAACACGCTAAACCTACCGATGCAGAATTGGCGATTGCCGGACGGATGGCGCACGATGTGGCCGATATCTCTGCCAAGCAGGGTGCGGATGTCACATTGACTTCGGTGTTCAATATCGACAAGATGCAGGCGAACAAACACGAAATCGAACAGGCTCAGGCAGAAGGCATCGACATTCGCGGATCATTGGTGCCGATTGGCATTGTGCGAGGTGCAGATGGTCGGGCGACCGCGTTACGCGTCATGCGTTGCGAAGCCAAACTGGTGGGTCAGCGTCTTGAAATTAAGAACGTCGAAGGCAGCGAAGAAGATATCGAGGCTGATCTGATCGTATCAGCCATTGGTCAGGCGGTTGATTTCACCGGTCTGGAAGAGTTCAACAACGGTAAGGGCATGGTCTCGACGGATAAGAACTATCTGGTTGCCGGTCAACCGGGCGTTTTTGCTGGCGGCGACATCATCAAACCACATCTGTTGACCACCGCGATCGGTCACGGTTCGATTGCGGCTGACGGGATTGATTGCTTCCTGAATGGTCGCGATCTTGAAAAGCGTCCCAAGATTGATGCACATCAGTTTGACCTGATGCGCAAGATGGCTGAAAAGGGTATTGAAATCAAGCAGGTCAATGATCCAATACGCGGAACTGACAAGTCTGGCGGCGCTGTGCACAATTTCGATAATCGTTCTGAGCGTTATGTGATTCCTCATGACAAGCTATTCCTGGGGCACTTCTCCTATGTACCACGCAACCAACGCGATGTCATCACGCTGGATAAGGAAAGTGCGTTGGGTAACTTTGACGAACGTCTGGTGGCGCTGGTTCAGGCTCAGGCAGTCGCTGAAGCCAAGCGTTGTATGAGTTGCGGTATGTGCTTTGAATGCGACAATTGTGTGATGTATTGCCCACAAACGGCGGTATCTCGTGTCAAGAAGAGCGAATCGACGACTGGACGTTATGTCACGACTGACTACGATAAATGTATCGGATGTCATATCTGTGCGGATGTATGTCCGACTGGATATATTCAGATGGGCCTTGGGGAATAATACACGCTATGTTCAGACTGTTAACCATCCTCGCCGTTTTCTTCCTGAGCTTCTCTGCACAGGCAGCGGAAAGTACGCCTAAGCTGGATATCGGCAAGGGTGGTCAGTGTGTTGAAGATCCGCAGTTTATGCGAAAAAATCACATGCATTTACTGCGTCATCAGCGTGATGAGACTATGCGACAGGGGGTACGTACGGGTAAGTACAGCCTGAAAAACTGTGTTGAATGTCATGCTAGCACCAAAGATAACAGCGTGATCGCACGTGAAGACAGCTTTTGTGTCGCTTGTCACCGCTTCGAAGCCGTCAAGATCGATTGTTTCGAATGCCACTCAGGTGAGCGCAAGAGCGCCTGGCTGCAAAGGAATGCAAAATGATTGATAACACCTTGAATCGCAGACAGTTCCTGAAGTCCTCCGTCGGCGTGGCTGCAGTAGCCGTTGCGCCGGGCATATTACTGTACGGCATGGCAAATGGAGGTTCTGAGGGTGCCTCTGCAAAAGTTCGCTGGGGGATGTTGATTGATACGTCCCATTGCGCTGAAGGGTGTAATGATTGCGTGACGGCTTGTAACAAGGAAAATGGTTTGTCCGGAGGGGTTGCGGCGACTGACTCGCAATGGATACGTAAGATCGAGATCAAAGAAATTGCCGGCGGACGTCAGTTGTCTTTACCAATGATGTGTCAGCATTGTGAAAATCCTCCTTGTGTCGATGTCTGCCCGACGACAGCTTCTTTCAAACGCGCTGACGGGATAGTGCTGGTAGACAAACACCGTTGTATCGGCTGCCGCTACTGCATGATGGCCTGTCCGTACAAGGCGCGTTCATTCGTGCATGAGGCTTTGCATGATCAGAACCCGGATGTGCCGCGCGGCAAGGGAACGGTCGAGAGTTGTACGATGTGTGTGCACCGCGTCGATCAGGGCTTGCAACCTGCTTGCGCCGATGCGTGTGCTAACAAAGCCATCTTGTTCGGTAATCTCAATGATCCGGACAGTGAAATCGCCAAAAAGATACGCACAGTTGCGTCCGTACAGGTGCGTGCCGATTTGAGACTCAATCCCGGTGTTCGTTACCAAGGGTTATAAAATGTATATACATTCAGCAGTGCTATTTAGAAATCGTTTGTTCTATGCGCTGGTTGCGCTCGCCGGAATCGTTGTGCTGGCAGGCTTGTACTCCGTGCATCTGATGGAAGAACATGGTCATATCATCACCGGGATGAACAACCAGATCGTCTGGGGCATTCCGCACGTATTTGCGATCTTTTTGATCGTGGCGGCATCCGGAGTGCTGAACGTTTCGTCCATCGGTTCGGTATTTAATAAGCACGCTTACAAGGCGCGCGCCCCCCTTGCAGGGCTTTTGTCTATCGCCATGTTGGGCGGTGGATTGACCGTGTTGATGTTAGATCTGGGTCGCCCTGATCGATTGCTGGTGGCCGCGACTAACTTCAATCCGACCTCGGTGTTTGCCTGGAATATCGTCCTGTATTCGGGCATGTTCGGTGCGGTCGCAGTTTATCTGTGGACCATGATGGAAGGGCGCATGAAGCCTTGGTCTAAACCTGCCGGTTTCTTCGTGTTTATCTGGCGTTTTATTTTAACCACCGGCACTGGCGTTATTTTCTCTTTCCTGGTTGCCCGTCAGGCTTACGGTACGGCAATTTTGCCACCGATGTTCATTGTGATTTCATTTGCCTGGGGCTTGGCGGTATTCCATATCGTACAGTCCGCGATTTACGCCTGGACTAACAAGGTGCTGGATGATTACGTGCAGAAACGTATGAAAAATCTGCTGGGTGTGTTTGTGATCGCTGCGCTGTATTTTGTGGTCGCCTACCACCTGACTAATCTGTATTTTGCCCGTCAGTCTGACTTTGAGCGCTTCATCCTTTCCGATGGCGGAATTTATCCGATGCTGCTCTGGGCAGGTTATGTGCTGATCGGTAATGTATTGCCACTGGCATTGATCTATCTTCCCGGCTTTGGCAAGTCATATCATGTGAATCTGGCCTCAGTGTTGATTATTCTGGGTGGTTTTTCGTTGTTGTATGTGTTTATCATTGGCGGTCAGGCTTTTCCGTTGTCGATTTTCCCCGGCTTTGAAGTCAAGAGCACGTTCGGAGACGGTGCAATCGGCTTGTATTATCCTTCAGCCCCTGAAATTTTGTTGGGGTTAGGTGGCGTGGCGGTGGCTTTCCTGATTACCGCTGTCGGAATTCGTATGCTCGATTTTGTACCGCACGAAGATACCAAGAAGTTTCATTAATACTAAACAGACTTGACGTAATCGGCTGGCAGGATTTTTTGTTAATTCAATCGGTTACATTAATGACACAAACAGGCAGTGTAAATATTTTTCCTGATACCCGCTGTCGGATGTTGATTACAGCAGCACACAAGTCATCAGGGAAAACCATGGTCAGCATCGGTCTGTGTGCGGCGTTATCAGCACGCGGCTTGGCCGTGCAACCTTTTAAAAAGGGACCTGATTACATCGATCCGATGTGGTTAGGTTTAGCATCGGGTCATCCTTGTCGTAATCTCGATCCTTACATGATGGAAAATGACGATATCGTTGCTACCTTCATGCGTCATCAATCTCAGGTCAATCTGGTCGAAGGAAACAAAGGCCTGTATGACGGACTTGCGCTCGATGGTAGCAACAGCAATGCCGCGCTGGCCAAACTACTGGATTTACCCGTTATGCTGGTGATCGATGCACGCGGCATGACGCGTGGGATTGCGCCGCTGATTTTGGGTTATCAGGCGTTCGATCACGATATCAATATAGCTGGTGTTATTCTCAATAATCTGGGCGGATCACGTCATGAAGCCAAGCTGCGCGCGGTGATTGAGCATTACACCGATGTCAAGGTGATCGGGGCAATACACCACGACGAACGACTCAGTATAGAAGAACGCCATCTCGGCCTGATGCCCAGCAATGAATCTCATGTCGCGGCGGCGAAAATCAAACAAATCGGGGTGGCCATTGCTGAACAGGTGAATCTCGATACCTTGCTTGCGCTGTCGCAAAAAACAGCGCTGTCTGTCCCTTACAAGGCGCGGATCAGCCCATTGCCTGGTGAAGTAAAAGTTCGCATCGCGATAGCGCGTGATCGTGCCTTCGGTTTTTACTATGCGGATGACCTTGATGCCTTGGTTGAGGCGGGGGCGGAACTGGTATCCTTTGACGCGTTACAGGACGAGAAATTACCTCAAGTGGATGGTATTTTTATTGGCGGCGGTTTTCCGGAAACTTGTGCCGTGGAGCTGGAGGCTAATACTAGTCTGCGCGCCGATATTAAGTCGGCTATTGAAAATGGCATGCCAGCCTATGCTGAATGCGGTGGTCTGATGTATCTGGCGCGCAGCATCGGTTATCAGGGGCGGACTTTTCAGATGGTTGGTGCGATACCGGGCGATGTCATCATGCACGACAAACCCATCGGTCGCGGTTACGTACAGCTGAAGGAGCAGGACTCGCACCCTTGGCCTCGTTCTAATATCACCAGCAGGCAGATTAAAGCGCATGAATTTCACTATTCCAGCCTGGAAAATCTGCCTGAAAACTCACGTTTCGCTTACCATGTCGATCGTGGGTATGGCATCGATGGCAAGCGCGACGGCTTGATGCTGCATAACCTCCTTGCGTCCTATACCCATTTAAGATCAATCGGTAATTGTAGTTGGGCAAGCCGATTTGTCGAATTTATTAAAAGTAAACAAGCCCTGAAACCTAATTAGAATGAGACATTAAATGACATTATCAAAATTTGAATTGGCTATCCAGGCTTTTGACAAGGCCAATGCCGAAGACCCAAACATAGAAGTTGCTGAAGGGATTCAAGTTCCTAAAGAATTGTTATACGGACAACGTATGAGTGAAATGCAGGAACGTTACATTCCTGACGCCTCTGAAGCGGTCAAGCTGGCCGTTCGTGCACAACATATTCAGCGCTGGAAAACACCGCGCAGCGCTTATCCTATGGATAAGCCCGGTTATATGTTGTGGCGCACCGGTTTGTATAAGTTTCATGCGGAAACTGCAGGTAACTTGATGCGTACAGCGGGTTACGATGAATTCATGATAGATCGGGTTAAAACCATAGTCAGTAAAAAAGGGCTCAAGACGAATCCTGAAACGCAACAGATGGAAGATGTGGCTGATCTGGTGTTTATTGAGCATTATATGGTCGCTTTTGTGGCTCAACATCCCGATTATGATGAGGCTAAATGGATCGTTATTGTCAAAAAGACCTGGAATAAAATGTCGGAAGATGCGCATCAGTTTGCCTTGTCCGGCAAGTTGAAATTGCCACAGGATCTGGTGCCACTGATTTTGAAAGCGGTTCAGTAATGGATTATTTGCCCATTTTTGCTAACGTTAGAAATCGCTTGTGCGTCGTCATCGGCGGCGGTGAGATCGGTAAGCGTAAAGCAGGTGTACTGCTCGAAGCGGGAGCGAATGTCAGGGTTGTTGCACCGGAAATCGATCCTGCTTTATCTGCTTTATCAAACGTGGAATCTATTATTTCCCGTTTTGAGGCGCAGCATCTGGACGGCGCGATGCTGGTCATTGCTGCAACCAATGATCGTGCTGTCAATATCGAGGTATCGAAGTTAGCAAAGGCACGCAATATTCCTGTTAACGTCGTTGATGATCCGGAATATTGCTCCTTTATCATGCCAGCTATTATGGACCGTTCACCCTTGATGGTTGCCTTTTCCAGCGGCGGAGCCACACCCGTTCTAACCCGCATGATGCGCAGTAAATTTGAATCATTGATTCCCTATAATTACAAGTTGTTAGCGACATTCGCAGAGGATAACCGCGAGCTGGTTAAGACACGTGTCACTAATCCTCCCAAACGACGTATCTTTTGGGAAAAAGCACTTGAAGGTGAGCTGGCTGAAAAGGTGCTTTCAGGCGATGTTGCCGGCGGTCAGGCGATGCTCGAACAAATGTTTGTCGAAGAGGATAACGTACTGCATGGCGAGGTCTATCTTGTCGGTGCGGGCCCCGGCGATCCTGATTTGCTGACTTTTAAGGCGTTGCGACTGATGCAGAAAGCCGATGTCGTGGTTTATGATTATCTGGTCTCTCAACCTATTGTTGATATGACGAGACGTGACGCGGAACGTATTTTTGTTGGTAAAAAGCGCAATGATCACACCATGCGTCAGGAAGAAATTAATGAATTGCTGGTTCGTCTGGCCAAGGCAGGCAAGCGGGTGGTTCGTCTTAAAGGGGGTGATCCGTTTATTTTCGGTCGCGGCGGTGAAGAAATTGAAACGCTGGCGGCTGAAGGAATTCCCTTTCAAGTTGTCCCTGGTATCACGGCCGCTTCCGGTGTGGCGTCCTATGCAGGCATTCCACTGACACATCGCGATTATGCGCAGTCCTGCATGTTTGTCACCGGTCACTTGAAGGACGGCACGATGAACCTGGACTGGGACGCATTAGCCCGACCCAAACAGACCGTTGTCGTTTATATGGGCTTGCACGGCTTGGATATTCTCTGTAGAGAGCTCGTCAATCACGGCATGCCGGATAACACGCCGATCGCCATAGTGCAGCAGGGAACAACGCCTAACCAGCGCGTCATCACCGGCACGTTGGCCACTTTACCTGCCATTGCTGAGCGTGAAAAGCCACAGGCACCAACACTGATTATCGTTGGCGGCGTGGTCACGTTGAGAGATAAATTGGCCTGGTTTCATCCGAAGCCGGTCTGATCGTTCGTTACTTAATCACTAAACCTAAGTCGTACTGGAGAGATCGAAATGGCACTGAAAAAATTATGTTTGTCTGCGTTATTGGTTCTGGGTATGAACAATGCCATGGCGGATAGTGCGATGTTAAAGCCGTTCGTGCTTGGCTCCAAGGGAGTGGGTACGGTGGCCGAAAAGACAGAGCAAGCCAAATCGGCGCTCTCGGCAGCCGGTTTTTCGGTGGTGGGTAATTATTCTCCTTACGCGGATGCAACCGTGTTGATCGTCACCAATGACGAACTCAAGAAGAACGCTGCGGCCTCAGAGCATGGTGGTTTTGGTGCGGTGCAAAGGGTGGCGATCACCAAAGTCAAGGATGAGGTACAGGTCAGTTACACCAGTCCCGTGTATATGGCGAATGTGTACCGTATGAAGGGTGACTTGAGCGGCGTGGCGGGCAGTCTGAATACGGCGCTGGGTAAGGTGGAAGAGTTTGGTGCGGCTAAAGGCATGACTGCTGCTGCTGCGCGCAAGTATCACTACATGGTCGGCATGGAATATTTCGACGAACCTAGTGTATTAGCTGAATATGGCAGTTATGAAGATGCCGTCAAATCGGTCGATGCCAAATTGTCGTCGAACAAGAATGGCGTTGCTAAAGTTTATCGTGTCGATGTTCCCGGTAAACAAGAAACGCTGTTCGGTGTGAGTCTAAAGGGTGGTGATGCGCAGAAATACATGGACGACCAGTTCATCATGAAGGAAATTGATTTTCACGACGTTAAATCGACGGCACATCTGCCCTATGAGGTGCTGGTGTCAGGCAATAAGGTTTATGCTTTGTATGCACGTTTCCGTATCGCGATCAATTTTCCCGATCTGAGCATGATGGGGCAGAACAGCTTTATGAATATCATGAAAACGCCAGAAGCGATCCGCAACGCCTTGCAACAGACAGTGCAAAAGTAAACTGTTAACCTAGCCAATTGGATCGTGCGATGAGCGAAATGCTGAGTCTGACGCGAGCGGCAAGGTTGGTTGGTGTTAACCGCACTGCGTTACAGAAAAAAATTCAGTGCGGCGAAATGACCTCTTTTGATGGCATGGTGTCTAGAGATGCACTGCTAGCCTGTTTTCCCGAAGCGCAACTTGAAGAGAATGCCGAATTGGCTCGTGTGTTGCAAATCAAAGAGCGCGCATTCGGTAAACGTGTCTTCGAGCGTGCTCTGCCGGATGCCGAGGTGTTGGCTGAACGGATAACTGAATTGAGCACAGCGTTGGCGGGCAGTCAGTCGCAAGTGAAACAATTCAATAGCTTGCTCAATCGTTTATGGGATCAGTTGGACGAAATTGCCCGAAAGAACGCGGCGTTCGTCTCTTTGAAATCGTGGTTGAAGGATGAGGTTGAAGCGGCGATGGAACCTGGCTTTAGTAATCCCCTTGCGATCAGAGACGGGATGTTGCGCGTGATGACGGCGCAGGTCACCGTGCTGCCGGGCAGGCAGGATTTTCTGGTTGAAGGTCAGGATACCTTGCTCGAAGCTGCGATGCGTGCCGGAATTCCGCTCAACTATGGTTGCAGCGGCGGCAATTGCGGCTTGTGTAAGGCTAAAGTGGTGTCGGGGCGGGTCAAGAAGACGCGCCATCATGATTTTGCTTTGTCTGAAGCTGAAAAGAATCAGGGCTGTATCTTGATGTGCAGCAATACGGCGATCAGCGATGTGGTGCTGGAGGCGACCGTGGCGGGTAGCGTTCAGGATATTCCTTTCCAGCAAATCACCGCAAAAGTGAAGTCGGTTGAATTGTTGTCCGGCAATGTGTTGTTGCTGCATTTACAGACGCCGCGCAGTCAACGTCTGAGATTTCTTGCCGGTCAACGCGTGACATTGCGAGTGGGCTCTGCTTATACCGCCGAGCTCTCTATCGCGAGCTGTCCGTGCGATGATCGCAACATATTGTTTCATCTGCATTATTTTTCTGGAAACTTGTTTTCTGAATTTGTGTTCAATCGCCTCAAAGCCGGTGATGAGGTGGAGGTGGAAGGGCCGCAAGGTGAGTTTATTTTGCATGAAAAGTCGGAGCGCGCCTTGTACTTCATCGCTTTCGATGGCGGTTTTGCGCCGATTAAGAGTCTGATTGAACATGCGATGTCGTTAGAGACTGAACACATACACCTGCACTGGATCGCCTCAACAGAGCCGAATATCTATATGTCAAATGTGGGGCGCGCCTGGGCGGATGCACTGGATGGCTTCGCTTACACTGAATTAATCGCAGGCTTTGATTTGCATACCATCAGCGGGAAACGTGAAACGTCGTTATTGGATATGCTGGAAGCGCTGCAATGCTCAAATCCGGAAATCGCCGCGAGCGATGTCTATCTGGCAGGTCCCCAAGCGTCAGTTTTCTTAGCCGAAAAGTTTTTTTTGGCGGCGGGTATGCCGAAGTCTCGTGTCTTTATTGAAGTTGTTCAGTAATTTAGCTTCCCGTTGCTTACGTGGCGGCGTAGAATTTGCAATACATAAATATTTGAGTATTAAATTTAAGTTGTTTTGTATGCTGTTGGGGTGTTCGCTGAAAAAATGTTACATCGAGGGCTGACTTTTATAGGCTGTTTTCGGGTACTATATTAGAAGTGATTAATATTCTTATTAACTTAGTGTAGGAGCGTAAATATGGCACATGATGAAGCATTAGGTAATGTCGGTCGGCGCGATTTCTTGTTTAAAGTAACAACGGTGGTGGGTGGCGTCGGTGTCGCTGCTGCAACGGTTCCCTTTATTACCAGCATGAATCCAAGCGCGGATTTGTTGGCTAAGGCGACGACTGAAGTTGATCTGGTAGGCATGGAGCCGGGTCATATGCGCACGGTCGCATGGCAAGGTAAGCCGGTGTTCGTCTTGCGTCGTACTGAAGAGCAAATCAAACTGGCCGTGGCTTCCAAGGGTGGTCTTGAACCTATGGCTGATCAGCAGCGCGTGAAGCAGGCTGAGTGGCTGGTGGTGATTGGCGTCTGTACCCATATGGGTTGCGTGCCTAACTTGGAAGGTGAAGGGTGGACCTGTCATTGCCATGGTAGTCAGTATGACTATAGCGGTCGCGTCGTTCGCGGTCCGGCTGGTAAAAATCTTGAAGTGCCGCCTTATCATTTTTCTGCGGCCGACAAACTCGTCATTGGCGAAGCATAGGAGGCAACCATGAGTAATAAAGTTATGCAATGGATAGATCGGCGTTTTCCGCTGACCAGTTTCGTTCAGCACGATCTTAGTGAATACCCGACACCACGCAACTTGAGCTACTGGTGGAATTTTGGCTCACTGGCAGGAATCGTGCTGGTGCTTCAGGTTTTAACCGGGATTTTCCTGGCGATGCACTACAAGGCGGATGTGAATATGTCATTCGCGTCCATTCAGCACATCATGCGCGATGTTAACTACGGTTGGCTGTTGCGCTACATGCACTCGACCGGCGCGTCTGCTTTCTTCCTGGTGATCTTTATCCACATGGCGCGAACCTTGTACTACGGTTCGTATCGTGCACCGCGTGAGTTGTTGTGGTGGACAGGTCAGGGCTTGTTGTTGCTGTTGATGGGTACCGCATTTATGGGTTATCTGTTGCCATGGGGACAAATGTCCTTCTGGGGCGCGACGGTAATTACCAATCTGTTCCGTGCTACGCCCTTTATCGGCGATCAAGTGGTGGTATGGCTGCGTGGTGACTACACCGTGGGCGATGAGACGCTGACTCGCTTCTTTGCGCTGCATTACCTGCTGCCATTCGTGATCATCGGCGGCGTCATGATTCACCTGATTGCCTTGCATATGGTGAAGAGCAGTAATCCTAGCGGTATTGATCTGGCTGATAAGGATAATATCCCTTTCCATCCTTATTTCACCATCAAGGATCTGTACGGTCTGGGCGTGTTTCTGATGGTTTACTTCGGTTTTGCACTGTTTTTCCCGAACCTGTTGATCGAACCGGCCAATAACATTCCGGCCAATCCTATGCAGACACCGAATCACATCGTTCCAGAATGGTATTTCTTACCTTTCTATGCAATTTTGCGCTCGGTACCGAATATGGTTGGCGGCGTTGTAGCGATGGGTTTGTCGGTGATCTTGTTTGCCTTTATGCCTCTCCTTGACCGTTCTAAAATTCCGGGTGGTGCACTTTATCGTCCGATTTTCCGCGTTCAGTTCTACTTGTTTATCATTGATATGTTGATTCTGGGATATATCGGTTATGTTCCGCCGACAGATCAAACGATCGTGATTGGGCAGATCGCCAGCATTGCTTATTTCTGCTCGTTTTTCGTCGTGCCATTTATTTCCACGGCGGAAGAGAAGTGGTTGCGTAAACGCGGCTTGCCCAAGCAGGTTGAAGCGCTGATTGCCAGTGAAGAATTGCAAAAAGCCCAGAAGAAAACAGGAGGGAAGTGAGCATGAAAAAGCATTTATTAACATTGGCGTTGTGCTGCGTGACATCACTGTCCTTTGCGAACGAAGAAGTCAAGTTGGAGAAGATTCAGGTTGATACAAGTAATCCTGCCGTGAAGCGCGGCGTGGAAGCATTTATGGATAGTTGCCATAGTTGCCATACGCTGAAATACATCAAGTATCAGGATCTGGTCGGCTTAGGCTTTGATAAGGCTAAGGTTAAGGAATGGCAGGGTGACTGGACGTTAGATGCACCAGTAATGGGCATGATGCCGGATGACGGTGCCATGGCTGCCTTTGGTAAACTTCCTCCTGAGTTGAGTCTGATGGCAAGGGCACGCGATGGCGGCAATAACTATCTGTACAGTTATCTGATGGCTTATTACACCGGTGCGGATGGCGTGACGGGTAATCACGTGTTTCCAGCCAGCAAGATGCCTGATCCGTTGGGGATCAGCAGCGCCACGGAACCTGCTCAGCGTGCTGAAATTGCGGCCAAGGCGAAGGATATTGTCTCTTTCCTGAATTGGGCTGCGGATCCCCATGAGCTGGAACGTTACAAGCTGGGTACTTATATCTTAGGTTATTTGTTTGTGCTGACTTCTTTGTTATTTGTGATGAAAAAGCGCATCTGGGCCAGGTTAAACTAATCATCGTCGGGTTGTCAGGAACGTAAAGGTAGTGCGTCATGTTTCTGGCAACTTCTCACTATGAATTTAAGCCCACAAAATCCGACTGATTTGGTCTGGTTTTGTGGGCTTTTTTACGATATATTATGGAAGTCACTTTATCGTATCGGTTTTAAATTTTTGACAGGAGAAGACGATGGCTTTGGAATTGATTGCCGCAGTTGCATCGGGTGATGCCGAGCAGGCTAAACAGTTATTGGCGGCGGGCGGGGATATTGAAGCGCGTGATGCTGAGGGTTCAACCTTGTTGATGTTGGCAGCTGCGACAGGTAATTTCCCCATGGTGTCACTGCTGGTTACGAGCGGTGCCCAAGTTAACGTGCGGGATGAGCGAGGTTGGTCGCCGCTGATGAAGTCGGTATACAACGCGGAGCAGGATTGTGGTTTCCCGGATGTGGCAGCGTATTTGATCGCTCACGGCGCCGATGTGGAGGCTGCCATAGGCTTTGGCGTGCGTCCTTTGATGCTGGCGGCAGGTTATGGCGAGATCGGGGTGGTTGAGACCTTGCTCGATGCAGGTGCAGATGTGCTGGCGCGCAATGAAGGCGGATTTACTGCGCTGATGATGGTAAAGCAAAAGCACTATGTGGATGTGATCAACCGCTTGCACGAGGCCGAGCGCGATGCCGGGGTTGAAGAGGGGAGTTGTGCTACCAAGAATGCACCGGGAGTCAATGTCGTTACCTTTTTGAAACCGTTCGCCAAGTCACATTGAGATTTATTTGTTTTTATTCGCGTTAAAAGGGATGTTGATGCCTTACTTTATTTATAAAATCTCTGAACGACCCATCCGCACTTTGCATAAACTGGAACAGCATGAGAAATACCGCGATGCGAGTAATCGGGTGAAAGTGCTGCGCAGTGAGATGTCCGGGGATGCGACCTTCAATATCAAGATGTTTTTTGCTGAGACCGAGTTGCATGCGGAAGATTTGCTTAACGAGGTTCGTGAAGCGCAGCCTGAATTGGGTGATGATTAAGGCGTTGGTATATGGATGAGCATGTGTATCGTCAGGTACTCACGTCAACGCCGTATCTTTGTCCTTTCGAAAAGTCCTTGTTGTCGGGTTGTGTCGCATGTTTGCAGGTTAATTCCCGTCAAATTGCCGAGCGTGAGGTGTTGAGTTGCAATTCACCATTTTCCTGGTTGCAGTGCGTTGATTTGCGCGACTCATTTCGCATGAACTTTACCTTTGCGCTGGGTAAGCCGCATATAGACGGGCCCATGCCGCATGCACAGGAAATGCGTATGCAGTGTGGCGGATTGAGAGGATTGCAATTTGTTTTGGCAGGCGATGTTGTAGTGAGTGATGTTTCCACATTGATCTTGCAAGCTCAAAAGCAATATGGTGCGCTAGCGCAATTTCCGTTCATGCAAATTGTTCATGCTTCCAAAAATTGTTACAGTTACCGAGTTTCAACTGTTTAAGGTTACACCCTGTTTCATGTATTCAATACGAATATATTTTATGTGGGAAATTTAATTTTGCGCGCAACATAATGATTGTTTAGCTTATAATAATACCCTACCAAATTGATCGGGTAGCTTTTAATGCCGGCATTTTAACGTTTAGTCACAGGAGTCTGTAATGAGTATTACTGAAGTGGGCGTGCAAAGTGCGCTGAAAAATTTGATCGATCCGAATACAAAAAAAGACTTCGTCACGGGAAAATCGGTTAAAAATGTCAAGGTGGTTGGCAATGACGTATCGCTGGATATTTTGCTGGGTTACCCGGCTAAAAGTGTCTGGGATGAAATACGCGCGATGGTTGAAGTTCACCTTAAGGCCGCATTCCCAGACTCAAGAACGATCAGTGTGACGGTGACCAGCAAAGTGGTGCCTCATGCCGTGCAGCGCGGTGTCAAGTTGGTTGAAGGCGTGAAAAACATTATCGCGGTGGCCAGCGGCAAGGGCGGTGTGGGGAAATCTACTACGGCGGTCAACCTGGCGCTGGCGCTGGCGGCAGAAGGCGCACGCGTTGGTATACTGGATGCTGATATCTACGGTCCTTCACAGCCGACCATGCTGGGGATTAGTGGTCAACCTGAATCGGCCGATGGTAACTCGCTGCAACCGATGGTCAATCACGGCTTGCAATCCATGTCCATCGGCTATCTGATCGATGAGCACGATACGCCGATGATCTGGCGCGGTCCGATGGCGACGCAGGCGCTGGATCAGTTGTTGCATCAGACTCGTTGGGATAATCTGGATTACCTGGTGGTGGATTTGCCCCCGGGTACGGGTGATGTTCAGCTCACCCTTGCGCAGAAAGTGCCGGTGACTGGCGCGGTGATTGTCACTACGCCGCAGGATATCGCCTTGCTAGATGCGCGTAAGGGATTGAAAATGTTTGAAAAAGTTGGTATCACCATTCTTGGTATTGTGGAAAATATGAGCACGCATATTTGTTCCAAATGCGGACACGAAGAACATATCTTCGGTGCAGGAGGAGGGGAAAAAATGTGTGCGGATTACAATGCGGAATTTTTGGGTGGATTGCCGCTGGATATTCGTATCCGTGAACAGGCAGATTCCGGCAATCCTACTGTGGCGGCAGATCCGGATGGTGACATCGCTCGTATCTACAAACAGATTGCCCGGCGTGTTGCGGTGAAAGTGGCGGATATGGCGCAGGATCACAGCGCGGTATTTCCAAAAATTGTAGTGAAAAATACTTAATTAAGGGAGAGAAAAATGAGTTTACCAGCGAGAGATGGAGACGGTTATTTGCAGCGTATGGATGACTGGACACCTGAAATTGGGCGCGCTATGGCAGAGGCCGATGGTTATGAGTTGACCGAGCAAAAGTGGGAGCAGATCCTCAAGGCGCGCGAGTATGTCGAGGATTTTGGTACTGTGCCGCCGGTACGTAAATTTTCCAAGTTCATCGACATGGATCAAAAGGAGTTGTTCGATATCTGGATGACAGGACCGATGAAGCCGATTACCAAGTACGGTGGATTGCCAAAACCGACAGGCTGCGTTTAATTCCTGAATAAATAATCAGAGATACGCTATTGAGCTTGTGTGGCTGGTGATTTTTGTTAAATATCTATATTAATCAATTGGTTGTTATTATTTTTTGAACTGATATTGTTTTGTTGTGAATATGAACACCGCCATGATATTTGTGGCGGTGTTTTTTTTCGCCCCTGTGGGGTGTATTAGCACATTAAAACAATCGGGTAGGGTAAGCCTATAGTGTAGAATGCGGCGGGATATTCAGAATACGATGAACTAAATATGCAGGAAATTTTATGGCTTACAAAAAATCGCATGAACTGTGCATTGAGCACGGTTGCGTTTTTTGAAATGCCGGTCAGCCGGAATGATGCGCTGCTAGTTCGTGCCGTATTGTCCGTATTTGAAATCCCGGTCTCTGTTGTTGGTAAGTGTGTAGATTTTGTTGGCGCAATGTTTTTTGGGCGCGACCCCGGCATCCGTAATACCGGCTGCCCTTCGAGTCCTGTCGTAAAGCAAGCAGTTGCTTTACTTTCTGTGCTCAAAAGAAAAGGCCAGCTTGCGCTGGCCTTACTTATCTGGTGCCCAGAAGAGGCTCGGTCACGCTTGCGCGACCCCGGCATCCGTAATACTGGCTGCCCTTCGAGTCCTGTCGTAAAGCAAGCAGTTGCTTTACTTTCTGTGCTCAAAAGAAAAGGCCAGCTTGCGCTGGCCTTACTTATCTGGTGCCCAGAAGAGGACTCTATAGCGCCGTATTTATTGGGTTGTAGCTGAGTTGGTGCAAATTTGGCGCAACTGCTTAAAAATAAGGTGCGTCACGCAGCTCGTTTTTCCTGATATTTTTCAGCCCATTTAATCACCTCTGACGCCTTCCATAGCGGGTGGCTTTTCTCACTTCCGCCAGACGGTAACCTGATTGCCTGTGGGAATCCCGGCATCACTGCATATCGCTCTCTAACCTGTCGGCTAGATTTTTTCAGATATAAAGCGATTGTTTCTGAATCCCATAGATCTACTGAGAGAGGGATAGCAGGACGAATGCGCTGCGAAATTTCATTCGCAAGTTGATCAAGCAATGTATTCATGCCGCTTTCCTTCTATACGTTTTTGTTAATTTTCCATTGATCGTGTGATCACGATATCGCAGGATGTTTGAAATCTTCACGCGCTGGTGATAGCTATGCGTCGCTTGGCGCAGTAATCCGTAGTAGCTATTAGCCGTCTCAAACAGATCCTTATCATCGATGCTGCGAACCCGTTTCATCGCCTCATTGATGGTGCGCTTGCGCGTCGTACGGCACCATGGCCGGATAACTTGGCCAACGAAGTCCACGCCGCGTGATAACGGTTGCAGAATGGTCATTTATCGCCCTTTCTTTCTCGCCGAATAATCGCTGCGATTGTTTTTCTATGGACATTAAATTCGCGCGCCATTGCGCTTGCCCCATCTTTGCTGTGATTTGGCTTATAGCGGTGGCGGATTTCCTCGGCCTGCGCGGTTGAAAACTTGCTCATCTGGTGGTCTTCACCGCAATTGAATACAGCGCGCCCTTTTTTGTGCATATCACGAATATTTTCGAACTGTGTGCCAGCGGACAGATGATTGATGTTTACACAAGCCGGGTTATCGCAAGAGTGCATAATGACAAGCCCTGATTTAATCTCACCATGATGCAGTTCATACATCAGCCGATGGGCGCGTTGCACAATTCCTTTGAAGCGCAGCCTGCCATAACCTTTAGAGCATTTATCCCCGGTCCATATCAGGCATTCACCAACCTGCACAGCTTTGGTAAGCAGTTTTTCCGATAGTGATAATTTATTAAATGCCATGATTAACCTCAGAATTCCCCTTGGCGAGAGAAGACGTGACGGAATCAACTAATGCTTTTGCCATTTCGACTAGATAGGCAGAGGCATGTTCTGCATCGCTTGGATTGGAATTATTCAGCAATATTCTGTAGCTGGAATCGAGGTAGCAGCTGACTTGTTCAAGCGTATCCAGCATAGGAATTCCGGGGGACACTTGAAAAAGTGTATCTCCCTGATGATTGATTTTAAAGAATTTTATTGATGACGTGACGATAGACATGGCGAGACTCCTTGTGTCGGCTTTAGTTAAGCCGCTCTCGCTCGCTGTCAAACGAAGGAGGGCGGCGATGCGGGTTGACAGACCGGTACAAGGAACCGGCGCAGCCGAAGCTGCCCCACACCGCCGCCCAAACTGGGTGCGCGTGTTGACGGACGTAAAAATAGCCGCATTGCTGGCGGCTCGTCCGCCTTGTATCCGAGCTGTCAAACCCGACTGACGATATGCGTCAGTGCGCGCATGGTATGCCTGAAGGTTTTGATTTGTCAACTCAATCCTGAATCCTGAATCCTCAGTCCTGAATTTTTGCTGGATAGTCATGCTGAAATACCAAAAAAATAACTAAATGACTAAATTACTGATCTGCGGACGAAGCGCGCTCTGAGCTGGCTGGTCAGTCGAGTGTTGGTCTGGTAGCCACTAAGGAAACTCTGATACCAGGCATAAACTGAGGTGCTAGAGTGCTGCGTATTCGACCAGTACCATTCTTTTTTGAATTGTTCCGGAAGGCGTTTAAATAGAAGCGCCTGCTCGACGCGATCAGGCAGATCGCCGCCAAGTGACTTGGCCAGTTCCATCTGTTCATCCCATGATGCATCGTCATAGTCACCTTGGAGCAGGGTAATATGGTGACCGGTGCCGTCTGGATTAATGATCGCGCCTGCATAGATTTCGCCTTCGTTCAGCTCTGGTGTTACAAGTGTTTTTTCGGTGTTCATACTTCCTCCTTGGTTGTAGTTGCTTTATAAAATTGCTTTTCACTCATGCCGATGCTCCTTGCGATTGGTATTTTTGTGGCGGACTATTCATGTATAGCGGTTCCAGCTTTGCATCACGACGATTTGGACAGGCGGCGCGGCCTGCCTCGGTAAGACTCCACACCATGTCATCGTTGACTTGGATCAGGCCTGTGGCATGCATCTGGCTCATCCATCCGCCAAATGTCGGGAATAGCTCCCGGATCTGAGCCGATTCCATTTTCCCAGGCCTGAGTGAGAGCAGAATTCTCCCTAGTCTATTGGTAGCAGTAATTTTCATGATTTCCTCCGCAACAACTTCACCAATCTTGGGTGGGCGTACATTGCTGCCAGTATCCCAACTGGACCGCCGCACAGAGTGGCGACGATCTCACTACCAGACGCGCCAGGCATAGTGCGCCACAGGTAGATCTGCGCACCGCCGATCAGAAAGCTGGTCAACGCTGCAAGTACGTAATGATGGCCTTGCACGTTGAGTTGTTGCAGGCCGAGCGCGAACACTAACGAGGCGGTGGATAAAAATAGGGTCAGCTCAGTCATGCCGCACCTCTTTCAATTCGGATCGTCTCTCCCGTTTTTTCGTTAAGAATATTGACAGCTTGAATATCTTCTAAGCGAAGCGTACGTTCTGCGTATGAAAGCACATTCATTTCTTGCATAGCGCGATACAGCATCATCACATCCATGTAAGGCAGTTGCGCTTCGATCTTGTAGATGCCTGCTAACACGGCAGCATGTTCCAGTTCGCGCATCGACCATTCGCCAGTTGCATCGCCGCGACGACTGACGTCATTCATGGCGCGCATCGCGCCTTCAACCACCGGCATCACTGAACTATCTTTTGGCGGTTGTAAATACATCGCGCCCCATACGCAATTGATCGCCTGTCCTATTTTGTCGAATTGGGATTTGTCGAAATACCCCATGCGCGCACCGGCGATGATGCTATGCAGCACAATGCCGAATTCATCGCGCAGGCTAGTGACTGGGATGCGGACGGCTCTAGGGCGGTAAGCTTTATCGCGCTTTGCTTTAGGCTTGCTCATGGCTTCTCAGGCTCATCTAAAGCCTCGCAGGCTGCGAATACGCGCTGGATGATGCTAACGGCGCGCTGCTGAATTTCAGGCTGCACACCCGGCTCGTTTTTAGTCCAATCC
>Ga0208103_1000319_pt1 | contig 19564 bp, 16 predicted proteins | sample CryBogmetaGMA75M_FD_184550 | JGI IMG/M metagenome (GOLD analysis project Ga0208103, IMG submission 184550) | Freshwater microbial communities from Crystal Bog, Wisconsin, USA - MA7.5M (SPAdes) | ecosystem: Environmental > Aquatic > Freshwater > Lake | place: Crystal Bog, Wisconsin, USA... | reverse complement strand
AAAAATAGAACCGGGTTTGCTATCTACAGCAGGCGTTTTTCCATAAGGACGTGTCCTTATCGTAGCCCACAAACCTGAAGCCAACAGATTTTCTTTAACCTGTTCAGCCGTTAGATTAACAAGATCCGCTTCATGGTATTGGCTAAACGTTTCTTCAGCAGAGCCTTGTAATTCAATAACAACGGATTGCAATACCCGTTTGGCGCCACGGTTTATCGCTTTAACGATACCCGCACCCGGTGACGTAAATACACACCCCGGATTTTTCTTGTCAGTAAAAAGTACCTGACCCAACTTGACCGTATCCCCCTCACTAACCAACATGGTAGGCTTCATGCCTACGTAATCAATCCCCAGAATCGCAACGGTATTAACCTGATTGCCATCCTCAATAATTTGCTTAGGACCTCCCGTTATGGGTAGGTCTAAACCGTTTTTAATAGTAAATCGCATAGTTAATAAGCCTACTCTCCAAACAAGTTGCGGCGAAACCCTCCACTTAGTATCAAAAATACACAAGTGGCGCATAAAGACGTAAAACGTTGGCATTACACCACAAAATCAATGTTTTCTCAATGCTGTATTTAGTTGTCAATAAATATACTAAAGGGTACTTTACAAACTGTAAACTAACTGTAATATATGAAGAATGACTTGGAGTTGGCTAACTCTCAAAAAATATCCTCCTGCAAAAGTTGCCACAGATTATAAATACTCAAGCAACTTGCAATCCCGTGACTGACTTTCCCGAACTTACTATAAAGATTAAGCGCCAGAAACTGCGTAGGCCGGAATAAGGCTTTTCGAGCGCAAGCGAGAATAAGCGTTTCCGGCATCCGAACTTAATGGCAGTGACGTGCCCGACACCTTGACAAATTGGAGTGCAAACCTGGGTTTGTACTCCGGCCTTTAAGCAACTCGCAATAAATAAGCTTCCACTTTTATAGTCTCCACACGCTTCGTACAAAGCACTACAGGAATCATTAAGTCGGCGTTGCAATCCAGACAGGCATCAGAATTATTTCTCTTCGTGCCCTTCGTGTCTTCGTGGTGAAATATTTTATAAATTATTGCTGTTCAATGCCAATAGCCAGTGCCAAACACGTCATCAATTCCCACGCGGAAGCCTGCATGGTGTCGCCAAAAGAAACCACACCGTCTTCATGACCCAGCATCGTAAATAACCCGGTCTGTTTTAAGTTACCTGATTGAAATAACTGCTCAACTGCCTGTGCCATGGCAACCGTTCCATAAGGAATATCTGCGGAAACATGGGGTAAATTAAGCGTTGCCGTATTGCGCCATATTTCCGGACTGTGCACATGAATCACCGCCAGTATATTGCTATTTTGGGCATAAAGGCTTGCATGCGTCAGCGATTCAGAAGAGGGTTGACGTAAGCCGCATGATTGAAGTTGATTTTTTTGGGGGTCAGCGGCGACAACCAGACAATAATGTTCCGGACTTAATTGTTCAAGATGCCCTGTTTGTGTACCACTAATAATAAATTGACTGCTTTGACTATTAAGTCGTTGGCTGATATTGCCAAAGCCGAGATTGTCATATCTTTCGGAATCTTGCCCAATAAGACCCAGACGAAAAACAAGCGTGCGCCACGCATTGATTTCCCTGAATGAAAAAGTTTCATTCAGGGGTTTTTGCGTATGCGCTAATTGATACTTTATGACCCCTTCTTGCTCTTTCATCTGGATGATGAATTTATATTACAAATGATTGAATTTGTTTATCGCTGTTGTCTTCTGGCATAAAAAAAATCATTACCGTTCTTGGTAACGAGTTGATTTTACAAGCATTTGCCTTTTAGCCACAAAAAAAGGCTAGTATAGTGATATTGTGTTGCCAAACAACAAGCAACCCAAAGCGGTTAAAAAAGCTTGCCTAACAAGGGAACAACTTCAGCAGCCACAACCAACGCCAGCATCCATTGAACAAGTGTCAACTTGCCATTGATTTCAGCCTTCATTTCACGCAACTGACCTTCAACACGTTCGATATCACGCTTTGTTGCCACTTCTGCTGTTCCTAGAGCTTCTTGCAACGCCTCGGCTTCTGCTTTAGCCTGTGATTCAGGCACGCCAGCGGCTTTGAGCTTTTCAACAAATTTCAAAGTATCAAATGTTATAGTCGCCATAACACACCCCATCAAATTTAATAGAAGATTATTTTAACACAGACATAAATAAAACAGTCTGCGGGTTTCCATAAGGTTGAATACCTGACGAAAAACTCAACTTACGAATTAAGGTTAGGCATTGGCGCCAAGATTTTTACAGTATCGCAGGATGGAGTAGAGTACTCTAAAAAATTAAAGGTAAAATTCACGCTATATCCGCCAAATTTCCTTTGGTTTCCAGCCATACTTTCCGGTCTTGTGAGCGTTTTTTGGCCAGTAATAAATCCAGTTGCCCGCTGGTATCGTCATTTTCAGTGATGGTTAATTGCACCAACCTTCGCGTATCGGGGTTCATGGTGGTTTCCCGAAGCTGACTCGGATTCATTTCTCCCAAACCTTTAAAGCGTTGCACATTAATCTGCCCTTTTAGCTTTTCGGCTTTAATTCTATCCAAAACGCCTTGACGTTCAGCTTCATCCAGGGCATAAAACACGCGCTTGCCCACATCAATTCGATACAAGGGCGGCATGGCGACAAACACATGCCCTTCCCTGACTAACGCATTAAAATGTTGATAAAATAACGCACAAATTAAGGTCGCAATATGGTTACCATCAGAATCGGCATCCGCCAAAATACAGACTTTACCGTAGCGCAGGTTTTGTAAGTCACTGGAACCGGGTTCTATACCCAAGGCAACAGCAATATCATGTACTTCCTGCGATGCCATGACCTGACTGGATTCCACTTCCCACGTATTTAAAATCTTGCCGCGCAACGGCATAATGGCCTGAAAATCCCGTTCGCGGGCTTGCTTCGCTGAACCACCCGCTGAGTCACCTTCTACCAGAAACAGTTCCGTTCTGGCGATATCCTGTGCAGAACAATCCGCCAATTTACCGGGCAAGGCAGGGCCTGAGGTGATTCTTTTGCGGATGATTTTTTTATTGGAACGCAACCTTTTTTGGGCGCTGGAAATAATAATTTCCGCTATTTTTTCACCTTCCGCCGGGTTCTGATTTAACCACAGACTAAAGCTGTCTTTTGCAACACCCGAGACAAATGCCACGCATTCACGTGAACTCAGGCGCTCTTTGGTTTGACCGGAAAACTGCGGATCTTCCAATTTAACGGACAACACGAAATGGCAGTTTTCCCACACATCTTCCGGCGCTACCTTAACGCCACGCGGCAGTATATTCCGGATATTACAAAACTCACGCATGGCTTCGGTTAACCCTGCACGCAAGCCGTTAACATGCGTACCACCTTGTGCAGTCGGCACCAGATTAACGTAACTTTCGTTAAGTACTTCAGCAGGATTTTCCAGCGCCCAAACGATACCCCATTCCACGGCCTCATGGTTTGCCGCCATGTTGCCCATAAACGGCTGTTCCGGACAAAATTCAATATCACCAATCCGATCCAGCAAATATTCTTTAAGGCCGTCCTGATAACACCAAACGTAATCTTCGTCGCTTTGCTCAACTTTTAACGTGATTTTTAAGCCCGGACATAAAACCGCTTTGGCGCGTAAGACGTGCTTTAATTTGGTGACGGATATTTTATTGGAGTCAAAATACTTTTCATTCGGCCAAAACTTGACCGCTGTCCCGGTATTATTGCGACCGACTGTTCCGGTTTCGGTCAATTCAGTTTGTTTTTCGCCATCGGCATAGGTCATGCCATAGACTTTGCCATTACGCTTGACTTCAATTTCAAGCTTTGCCGATAACGCATTAACAACCGATACGCCCACACCATGCAGACCACCGGAAAACTGGTAGTTTTTATTGGAAAATTTTCCACCCGCATGTAACTGGGTAAGAATAACCTCAACACCGGGTATGCCTTGCTCCGGATGTATATCAACCGGCATACCGCGACCATCATCACTGACCAGAACAGAACCGTCTTTATACAAAACGACATCGATAGCTTTGGCATAACCTGCCATCGCTTCATCAACACTGTTATCAACCACTTCTTGTACCAAATGGTTAGGGCGAGTGGTGTCCGTGTACATACCGGGACGTTTTCGAACCGGCTCCAATCCGCTTAAAACCTCGATGGCGGCCGCATTATATTCGTTACTCATTATTCCTAAATACTCTTAATCCAATTTATCTACAAAGTTTGTTCTACTGATAAGTACAGTCGTTTTGTCATTTTAACACGCAAGCCCTACTCTGCCCGGCCTCATAATACCAGTCTTTAACGCTGACCGAAATCAAAAGAACCCTCATCACAATAATCCAATTAAGCTCCCCGTTCCAACCCATGCATTCTGATTAATCGGGTTGATCAGCGTAATCACCTTAGAAATGCGCAAGAAAACCTGGGTACTCTGTGTCATTATCATGAATAGGACTGCTTTATGATAAAATTCAAATTAAATGAGTATGTTAAACCAAGGCCTTGGTATAAAATCACCTATTTTTTTTGAAAACTATACACTATGCAAATTATTGCCATTTATCCGGGTACCTTTGATCCCATTACCAATGGGCACTTGGATATCATTGCCAGGGCATCAAAACTTTATCATCAGGTTATTGTTGCCGTGGCCGTCAACCGGGGGAAAACACCGTTATTTTCTCTTGATGAACGGGTCGAACTGATCCGGTCAGTGACGCCCGAATTTACAAATGTACGGGTCATTGGTTTTGATAATTTACTGGTTGATTGTGCCAAACAGCAAGGCGCTAATGTCATTTTACGAGGCCTGCGCGCAGTATCTGATTTTGAATATGAATTTCAGTTGGCGGGAATGAATCGCCGTCTTGCGCCACAACTGGAGACCATGTTTCTGACACCTGCAGAACAATATGAATTTATTTCTTCGACCATGATCAGAGAAATTGCGCAACTGAAGGGCGATGTGTCCTGCTTTGTCCCTGACGCTGTTCACCAGCGTTTAATAGAGAAATTTAATTAGGAATTATTGTGGCACTTATTATTAATGAAGAATGTATAAATTGTGACGTTTGTGAGCCGGAATGCCCAAATGCCGCCATATCACAAGGCGAGGATATTTATATTATTGATCCTGAATTGTGTACCGAGTGTGTTGGCCATCATGGCTTGCCACAATGCGTTGAAGTTTGCCCGGTCGATTGCATTGATAAAGACCCCCAACATGTCGAAGATCATGACTCGTTATATCAAAAGTATTTGAAGTTAACGCAACAAACTGTTTCGTAATATCAGGTTTGTAGCGTTTTTAATAGCCAATCGGCTTCTCTCCCAAAAAGAAGAAAAGCCGATTGGCTTTTTAGATACTTATTATTGATCTCTGACAACTTTTCGACCATAGAACACGGATGACAGTGATTATACGGATTTCAACGGATTTTGTTTTTAGTTAAAAAACCCTTTAAATGCTTTAAATGCTTTAAATGCTTTAAATGCTTTAAATGCTTTAAATGCTTTAAATGCTTTAAATGCTTTAAAGAAACATATCTTATCCGTGTCAATCAGTCAAATCTGTGTCATCAGTGTTCTATTTTTAAACGACTGAGAGTTACATCACCACTAAGCGCAAAATGCCTCAATTTGAGCCGTAATCCCCTGACTATCCAGTCCACAAATCGTCAGCAATTCTTCGCGTGTACCTTGTTCAATGAAACGATCCGGCAAGCCGATATTCAATACCGGCATCAGGATGCGTTGGGCTTGCAGGAAGTTATTGACGGCACTGCCTGCGCCGCCGGACAAGACATTTTCTTCCACGGTGATGAACAGGTCATGGCTTTTCGCCAGTTCCAGCAACAGTTCTTCATCCAGCGGTTTGACAAAACGCATGTTGACGACCGTGGCACCCAGTTGTTTGCCCGCTGCCAACGCCGGTGTGACCATGCTGCCCCAGGCTAAAATCGCGATGCGACTGCCGTGATGACGAATTTCGGCTTTGCCCAGCGGCAAGGCAGTCATGGCTTTTATTACCGTCACACCGGAGCCTTTGCCACGGGGATAACGCACGGAGGCCGGGCCTTCATGGAGATAGCCGGTGTAGAGCATTTGCCGGCATTCATTTTCATCGGCCGGTGCCATAATCAGCATGTTGGGTATGCAGCCCAGATAACTGTAATCAAAACTGCCGGCATGGGTGGGGCCGTCAGGGCCGACCAGACCAGCCCGATCCAGGGCAAACAAAACATCCAGGTTTTGAATGGCCACATCGTGAATCAACTGGTCGTAGGCGCGTTGTAAAAACGTTGAATAAATCGCCACCACCGGTTTGGCGCCCTGACAGGCTTGACCGGCCGCTAAGGTCACCGCGTGTTGTTCGGCAATGGCGACATCAAAATAACGTTTGGGATATTGTTCGGAAAACTTGACCAGTCCGGAACCTTCGCGCATGGCCGGGGTAATGCCCAGCAGACGTTCGTCTTGTTCGGCCATATCACATAACCAACTGCCAAAGACGTCGGTGTAGGTCGGATGTATTGACGGGGCGGCTTTCGGCAAAAAATCCAGGCCGGGATCAAAGGCCGGGACGCCATGGTAAGCCAGCGGGTCTTTTTCGGCGGGCGGGTAACCTTTGCCTTTTTTGGTGACAATGTGCAAAAAGCGCGGACCGGAGATGGCTTTCAGGTTTTCCAGCGTCGATACCAGCATGTCCACATCATGGCCGTCAATCGGGCCGATATAATTAAAGCCCAATTCTTCAAACAAGGTGCCGGGGACAATCATGCCTTTCATGTGTTCTTCGGTACGGCGTGCCAACTCCCAGACGCTGGGCATTTTACTGAGGGCTTTTTTGCTTTCTTCGCGCATTGACGAATAAAATTTACTGGATAATATCTTGGTCAGATAATTATTCATCGCCCCGACCGGCGGTGAAATCGACATGTCGTTATCGTTTAAAATCACCAGCAGATTGGCATCAATAGAACCGGCATGATTCATGGCCTCAAACGCCATCCCTCCGGTAATGCTGCCATCGCCGATAATGGCGACCATTTGTTTGTCTTCACCTTTCAGTTCCGAGGCAATCGCCATCCCCAGCGCCGCACTGATGGACGTGCTGGAATGACCCACGCCAAAGGCATCGTATTCGCTCTCGGCCCGATTGGGAAATGCGCAAACGCCATTGAGCGTGCGGATCGTGGTCATCCGTTCTTTGCGACCGGTCAGAATCTTGTGCGGATAAGCTTGATGGCCCACATCCCAGACCAACTGGTCAGACGGGGTATCAAAAACATAATGCAGGGCAACGGTTAACTCAACGGTGCCCAAGCCAGCCGAAAAATGCCCGCCGGAAATACTCACGGTATGGGTTAAATAATCACGCAACTCTTTCGCCAGGGGTTTTAGCTGATCCTTACTAAGTTTGCGTACATCGGCGGGGCTGTTGATATGATTAAGCAGTGGGTAATCAGATAATGTATTCATATTAATAAAGGGGTTCACGATAGAACATCAAGATGATGCCAATCTGAAACAGGGCGGCAACAGAAATAAAACCGGCAAAATCTTTACCCGGCCTGTCCAGTTTTAATTCCAGCCAACGACCGCATGCCAGTATGAGCGAAAAAATGCCCATTGTGGTGTGCCCGACCTGGATAAGAAATGCACTTTTGGCTTGAAACCCGACATGTGAATGGGTCAGCAACATTAAACCGCCGAAAGCGGCCAGCAGAGGAAATACGAAAGGTAGTTTACTGTTTGGATTTTTGGTCATTCTGGCGCTCAGTTCAAAAAGACCCAGAACAAACACCAGTAAAGTCGCAATTCGGTGTTGTAACACCTCACCATTATTAAAGGTACTGTCCCAAAAACTTATCGGGCCTAATGGCCAGGATTCGGCGTCACTACGGAAAAACAGAAAAATGCCCAGACCCACAAAGCCCAAAGGCCAGTACCGGGTTAACGGTAAATACTTTTCGAACGCCGAGAAAAAAGACGGCAAATGCTTTATATAAGAAAGCATGGCAAAAAAACTCATCGTGGTCAAAAAAATACCCGCGATATTATGATTATAATTTGACCATTCGGTTGCCGCCATTGAGGGGACTTGATCAATGATGGCAACCCGACCCGCCTCACCGGCTATCAGCGCGACATGACTGGGCGAGCTGGTTTGAGGAATTTGCGGGTTAAACGTATTTAACACTTCCTGCCAGCTTGCTGTCAGCGCGGAAATATCAATCGCCGGCGGTTGTGAAGCCAGACTGGCCGCAGTAAACAATAAAGTGATTAAAACAAACGTTTCCGCTTCAATATAATAAGGGACGCGATTATTGAGCGCATAAGGATTACCGGAAATGCCGTATTCCAGCACGGCACTTTTATTTAACCAGGCAAAGCCCAAGGCAATAGCCAACAAGGTTATTTTTACCATTAATAAATTGCCGTAGCCGGTGCCAACCAGACCGTTCCAGGTATCAATGTATTGCAAGGCAATAGGCACCCCGGAGACTAAAATCATGGCAACCGAAGCGATACCAAATTTGGAGAACCGACGCAGCATTAACGGCCATAATTCGGCGGCAACCTGATTGTTTTGCCGCAAAAGCCAAAGATTAACCAGTTGAAAAATTCCACCGATCCAGGCAGCCGCAGCCAACTGGTGAATAACGGTCAGGGACATGAGTACGAACTGATTGTCAAAGCGTCCGGCGGCATGAACCAGCCATGCGCCTGAAATAATCATGGGTAAAGCCATAACCGCAGCCATTGTCCAGTGCGCTTTGGATGCAGGATTTTTGCTTAAATACTGATAACAATATCCCGCTAAAAAAACCGTCAACAGCGTGCGTATAATGCCGCCAATAAATTGAGTGGTGCCGGCAAATTCAGGAAATGGCCAGCGCTCAAGAACGGCAGTCATCAACCATATTTTAAGAATTATTTTAAAAAGTTGCGCGGCGGCCAGTAAAAAACCGCCTTTGTAGATAAGTGCTATCGTTCTTTGTAGCAGTTCGGCGTTGTAGCCGTTCTGATTATTCCACGGACGCAAAACGAAAAGTCCCCAAAACAGACCGCCAATTGTTAATGAATAACAAATAAGATCAAACCCGCCTATCAGGGAGTCGAGAAAATCAGCTATACCTGCCATTACTTACTCCGATTAAGAGACTGAAAAATGAATAACATCTTCCGTTAAATGGCCGTCAGCCGCGAAGATTTTAAATCGGATGGCATAATCACCGGCTTCCAACGGTGGAATATGGATAATAATCTGCCCCTGCTTGGTGCCGTTTTCTGCTTGCAATAATTCATGTGTATCGCCTTTACGCACTAAAAAAATTTGCGATAGACTTAACTCTATTTTGGAATTAAAAATAAGCTCCACCTTGTCACGTTGGTTTGCGTGAATGGGTGTAGCTTTTAATGAATAATCAGTCACAACTGCGTGAGCGGTAACCCACTCCGCCTGACCTAAAGTCAGTAATAACAGGATTAATTGAACATGCTTTTTCATTATTGCTATCCTCTCAGTTGCTTTTTTTACTTTTTAACGCATGGCCGGCCAAATTTTTGCCTAACTCCCAAATAGAACCCGGTATTTGGTGTGTATCGGCAATGGCTTTATCAAAGGCGCTGACAATATGATCACGATCTTTTTGCGTCAGGTTTAAGGGCGGTAACAGTTTGATTACGTTCATACCGTGTCCTGCAACCTGAGTCAGTATGTGGTGTTCTTTAAATAAAGGGATGGTAATCATTTGGCAGAACAAGCCTTTATTCGCGGCTTCCAGCATGGCCCAAGCCGCCTTTAATCTAAGACTTTTAGGAGACTGAAATTCAATGGCAATCATCATGCCCTTGCCACGCACTTCTTTCAAAAATTCATATTTTCCGGATAAGGCTTGCAGACTGTTAATAATATCTGTGCCTGTTTTCAAACTGTTCTCTACCAGCTTTTCCTCTTCCATCACATGCAAAGTTGCCAGACCTGCGGCCATCGCCAAATTATTTTTACCAAAAGTTGAGCCGTGAACAACCGCTCTATCCATTCGGTTAAATACGGTATCCATCACTTTATGGGTCATTGCCACCGCACCAACCGGTACAAAACCGCCTGACAGTGCTTTAGCCATACAAATCATATCCGGCTTAACATTCCAGTGATCAATTGCCCAAAATTTTCCGGTACGTCCCATGCCGGTTTGAACTTCGTCTGCAACAAACAAGGTGCCGTGTTTTTTACATAAACGCTCAACTTCAGGCAAGTAATTATCATCAGGCACATTAACGCCCTTACCCTGAATAGGTTCGACAATAAAGGCGGCAACGTCATTATTGCTTAACGCTTTTTCCAGCGCCACAAGATCATTAAAAGGGATGGCACTGCAACCCGGCAAAAGCGGACCAAAACCTTCACGGAAAATTTCTTCGCCATTCAAGGATAAAGCACCCATTGTCAGTCCATGATAGCCATGCTCACAATAAACTATTTTTTCTCGTTTTGTGGTGTAACGGGCAAATTTGATAGCGGCTTCTACCGCTTCGGTTCCAGAGTTGCAAAAAAACATTTTGTCGATAGTGTCTGGCGTCGTTTTTAAAAGTTCTTTAGCCAGTAAACCACTCAGTATGGAAACGTCCAATTGCACAAGATTGGGTAATTCCAGTGACAAAGTCTCTTTTAATGCGTTGATAACAGTAGGATGGTTGCGACCAATGGCAAATACACCAAAACCGCTTAACAAATCCAGATACTCGGTACCTGACTGGTCATAAAGGTATTGCCCAACCGCACGCTGATAATGACGGTCATAGCCGATGGTCTTTAACATTCTGACCATTTGATTATTAAGATGCTGCTCGTGCAGATCAAATTTATCAGAGCTATGTTGAGCGAAAAGTTCGGCAATGCTAAAAGTCATATTCGAGATTCAAGGTTAAAGGTTAACGGTTAAAGGCAAAGAGAGACTGTGTTGAAGATTGGTTTTTTCATCTTTCGTCTTTCGTCCTGTGCCTGATCTTCAGTTCGAGTTTTGTGGTGAATAGTTACTATATCATTCATCACTGCTAAAATTAGTCAGCCTGTCAATCTGTTTGGCAACCAATTTCAGCGTTTTTTTTGCCGCATTAAAATTCAATCCCAGCTTTATCAAGTCGGGTAACTCTGCGGGGTGTAAAAAAAGAAATGCTAATAATTTCTTTAATACAATTTCACCCCCGTCATTAAGCGAACGGTTAATCGCTAAAGGCAAGTTCATTTCAACCGGGTCAACAATGACGCGGATGGCCAAAAAAGGTAGGGTATATTGCTTTGCAACCTTGGCAATAGCGATACTTTCCATATCCAGGGCAACCGCTCCTGTTAGGGAATGCAGTTGCTTTTTGTCCGTGCTGGTTGAAACAATACTGACACTCTCCACTAAACAACCACCCGTAACAACGACAAAATTTGCCAATATACTTTGGACGTAACTGTGCCAATCGGCATTAATGGCCAATTCGTTATTTTCGGCATCTATCAACTTATCCGCCAGGATCAAATCCCCTGGTTTTAATGATGCACCCAGCGCGGCGGCACACCCCCAACTGATCAACCGGGTTGCACCTTTGGCAACCAGCAATTCAGCCGCTGCTGTAGCATTGGTAGGGCCGGCACCTGAATAAGCAACCAACAACCGATCCGTAATAAAGAGGCAATCCCCTTTTTCAATTTTTATTGACGTCAGGGTCGTCAATTCTTCAGGCAGAGCAACAACAAGTCCCGTTATCACTTAAGATTAAGTTCGTTGCGGTAGCGAGCTAATGCCCAAAGCGGGAAAAACTTGTCATAACCATGATATTTAAGATAAAAAACCTTGGGAAATCCAGGTGCAGTAAAACATTTATCATTCCAAAAACCATCAGTTTGCTGATTATGCAAGATAAAATCAATGCCGGCTTTTACTTCGGGGCTATGCGCTTCGCCTGCTGCCATTAAGCCTAAAACAGCCCACGCTGTTTGAAAAGCGGTGCTAAAATGATAACTTCCGCTAACACTTTTGTCATGATAGCTGTGGTTATCCTCGCCCCAACCGCCATCTTCACGCTGTACACTTTTTAACCAGGTGACTGCTTTGGTGTACAACGGATCAGTTTTAGGCAAATTGGTTTGCTCCAGTCCAAGCAGTACAGACCAGGTACCATAAATATAGTTGGTTCCCCAACGGCCAAACCAAGAACCGTCAGCTTCCTGTTCGTTACGTATATATTCAAGCGTACGCTCCAAAGCCGGCAGATATTCCGCATGATTCTGGGCAACCTTGGCCATAAGCATGGCACAACGCGCACTGACATCGGACGTTGGCGGATCCAATAAAGCGCCATGATCGGCAAAGGGAATTTCATCGAGGTAATAATAAGTATTATCGACATCAAAAGCTCCATAACCCCCGTTTTTGGATTGCATACCCACTACCCAGCGAGTTGCCCGATGTATTGATTGTTCCAGATGAGGCAAGTTGGAATCAGCCATCGCAAAAGCGACCACAGCCGTATCATCGACATCCGGATAATGTGGATTTTCAAACTGAAATGCCCAGCCGCCGCCCGCCAAATCAGGCTTGGAAATACGCCAATCGCCCGGCTCATCTAATAATTGCTTGCCTTTAAGCCACTCATAGCCTCGCGTCAGCGCCGAGTTGGTCACGTTATTAACGGCATCACTCCCTTTCTCGGCTTCCTGCAAAGCTAACGCAGCCAGTGCCGTATCCCAAACCGGCGATAAGCAAGGTTGGCAGTAAGCATCATGCTCATTGATAACCAATAACTTATCGATTGCCTTGCGTGCAGTCACGATAAGCTCGTGATCTTTTGGCATGCCCAGCAGCAGCAACGCTTGATAAGCGCCCATCATGGCCGGACAAATACCACCCAAACCATCTTCACCGTTCAGTCGTTCAATAATCCATTCTTTGGCTTTTTGGATCGCCAGATCGCGTGATTTTTTGGGAATTAACGGACGCGTCGCTCTGCCTAAAAAATCCAGGCCTAAAAAAACTTTATTTAACACGGTTCTTTCAGGAAAATAATGCTGTTCTTTGTCAGGGTGGGTGACAAAAAGCTCTAGTATACTGATTTTGTTGGGATTTTTAGCTGTCGCCTTTAGCGTACAAAGAATAAACAGCGGTACCATAACCGTTCTGGACCAGTAAGAGACTTTATCTAAATGGAACGGAAACCAACTCGGAAACAGCATTATTTCCACAGGGATATACGGAACTCCGCGCCATGGCAACTGCTCAAATGTTGCCAGTGCAATACGCGTAAAAACATTAGCTGTCGCAGCACCGCCCTTGCTCAGAATAAAATTCCTTAATATCACCATGTGCGGGGCATCAATGGAATCTCCCGCCAGCTTTAAGGCGTAATAAACCTTGACGCTGCAACTGATATCACCCGTACCGCCGGTAAAAAGAGGGTAGCTACCGTCTTGCGATTGACGGGATCTTAAATAGTTGGCTATTTTGACTTGCAGCGGCTCATCAATCTCACCCAGATAATGCATCATCAAAATGTATTCAGCTGGAATCGTGCAATCTGCCTCCAGTTCGAACACCCAATAACCATCGTTGTGTTGCAGGCTTAATAATTTATCCTGTGCTCTGCTAATCGCTTTATTGAGACTATAAGCCTTGGAATAAATAGTGGTTGCCGAGCTGTAAGCGTTGCCAGCCGGTCTTTCTGTATTTGAGTCGGTAAACATAATGTCGTCCTTAAAGGTCTGAATTGGCTTTTGAGGAAGGTATTGAATAAGTCCAGTTGGGAGTTTTCAGGTCTCGACTGGTTAAATTAAAAAGTAACGTCAGCATGAAATTGCTTCGTCCCAGTAACTTGGTCGCAAGAATGGTTGCTTTAACACTTTTACGGGTAATTTTGACTTGATCAGAATGATTAAAATCCAGATTCTGTTTGATTTTTCGTAAGGTCAAAACAGCCATGCCTAACGCCCATAAGCAAAAGTTGCGGATACCGGTTTCATGAACGGGTATCTTTAGCGTGTAGATCAGTGCATTGTGTAAATGACCGTGAGCAATACTGATCAGATGCTCCAGGCCCGCCCTGAAGTTTTCATCATTCGTTTCGGGGCTTAAGTTTTTAAGATCAAAACCGGTTTCGGAAAAAATGTCCTGTGGTAACCAGCAAACGCCGCGTTGCGCATCATCCCAAATATCTTTCAATATATTAGTCATCTGCAAGCCTTGCCCAAAAGACACCGATAAGGTTAATAACTCATCTTTATGCTGTGCAATCTCGGGCGAATAATGGCAAAAAAGTTTGGCCAGCATTTCGCCCACGCAACCGGCAACGTAGTAACAATAGTTATCCAAATCGGCAAGCGTTGCCAGACCGTCATGCAAATTCTGGGCCTGAAATATCGGCATACCGGCGGCCATGGTTTCAACGCAGCATGCTAGCGCCTCAACTTGATCGTCATCAAAAGAATGCGTAATTTGTATCACCCGGGGTAATACATAAATTAAGGTGTGTTCAGCAGGAATCGTTTGCCCGGAAAGCAAGGGCGCAAGCTCTACCGCGAAGGGTTCGGCATTGTCACCGCTTTTAACAACCTCAATAAACTCGGAGCAAAAATATTTTTTTTGCTCCGCCGACAAAGATACTTCATCCTCAATTGTGTCGACGATACGGCATAATAAATACGCGTTGGCGACTGCGCCGTAAAGCTTTTCGGGTAATTGGGGAATAGTGAGCGCAAAGGTTCTGGACACGCCTTCAAGCAAGACTGTCTGAAACTCATTGTCAGACAATTGACTCAGTGATTTAGGGTCATCCAGAGATATTGTGGTTTCGCTCATAATAATTCAGGTATCGACCCAAACGGGTCTGGTAAATTCGTTGATGGCAATAATAGCCTGTTTGTTGGTATTTTGCAAAGCAATGTTGTTTTATTGACAACATCCCTGTTTAGCTGGGCTGTATAACCGCTTATTGATAATAAAAACAACGATTTAATGCCTTGTGTTGTATTTGTACAAATTACCCAAAAAACAGCCTCTTCACACCGACACCAAGGATAATTTTGCGTAAAAACTGGAGTCGTTAGTTAAAAGATAGTATTCTAGTAGACAATACATAAGCGATTGTATTATATAGCAGGCATGTTTGAATACCTGAATTTCAGCACTAAAAAACCCTGAAATACACGCGACATTAAGCAGCGCCTGACTGTTGTTGTTTTATTACTACACGCTTATTGTTGCTTATCATATACCTGGTTTTGGAATGGTCAACATATTTGGCCAAATTATAGTTATAACAATTTTGGAGGTTTGCAGATGGGTGTTCCTTTACGTCAGCAGTTAGCAGTCGGCAGTTATCTAATTAAACAAAAACTAAAAGGGGTTAAAAAATATCCTTTGGTACTCATGCTGGAGCCATTATTTCGTTGCAACCTGGCGTGTGCCGGCTGTGGCAAAATTGATTATCCTGATGACATTCTCGACAAACGCCTGTCCTTCGAAGAATGTATGCAGGCAGTTGATGAGTGTAACGCACCGATGGTGTCAATTCCAGGTGGTGAACCGCTTATTCATAAAGAGATGCCGCAAATTGTTGCAGGTATTATTGCCCGCAAAAAATTTGTTTATCTATGTACAAATGCTTTGTTATTAAAAAAGCGAATCGATGATTACACGCCCTCCCCTTATTTGACATTCTCAATCCATCTGGATGGTATGCAGGAACGGCATGATGCCTCTGTTTGCCAAGACGGAGTCTTTGACCGAGCCGTTGAAGCCATAAAGCTGGCTTTGGCAAAAGGCTTTAGGGTTACTGTAAATTGCACACTTTTTCAGGGTGAAAAATCGCAGGAAGTTGCAGATTTTCTGGATTATGTGACAGAACTGGGTGTAGAAGGTATCACCATAGCGCCTGGCTTTAGTTATGAGCGTGCGCCGCAACAAGATGTATTTATTAAAGGCAAAGACGTTAAAGATTTATTCAGGGGCATCTTCAGAATTGGTAAAAGTCGCAAATGGCAATTAAATCATTCATCGCTTTATCTTGATTTTTTGGCTGGTAATCAAAACTATGAATGCACGCCTTGGGGCAATCCTACCCGCAACGTCTTTGGCTGGCAAAAACCTTGTTATTTACTGGCTGATGAAGGTAATGCGGACAGCTTTCAAGAGCTTCTGGATACCACGCCTTGGGACAAATACGGTAACGTTAACAATCCTAAATGCGCAAGCTGCATGGCCCATTGTGGTTATGAAGCAACGGCCGTTGAAGACATGTTAAAACATCCGTTGAAAGCTTTATTAACGTCTATCAGAGGCCCTAAAACTGAAGGTGATATGATACCCGAACCTACACCACTGTATGTTGAAGATAAACCATTACCCACTCTTTCCGGTATTCCTATCATCATAGAAATGACTGAATAAATTGCCGCAAACTGTCCCTTCAAAGCAATTTTTAGCCCGCCTTGTTATTGACGGAACAAGGCCGGAATAAATCTGTATCTATCGATTTGAAGGACTGAACAGTTCTGACAGCAACATAAAAAATTTTATTAATATGCCACGTTTATGAGGTTTTGTTTATGGCTTTAAAGAATATAAAGTTAGCCGTTATTTTTATTTTTTGTTTGTTAATGGCAGCCCACACGTCCGTTCAGGCAGAAGAAAAGGGTGCAACCGCAAAGCAGGTCGTTGATAAATTTCAGACCGAACTCATCGCGGTCATGAAGAATGGCAAACAATTAGGCTATGCCGGACGGTATGACAAACTGTATGATCCCGTTTCCAATAGCCATGATTTAACAAAAATTGCCCGCATTGTTATCGGTAAAGAATGGGAAAAACTATCTGAGGCACAACAACAAAAATTGGTCGACGTCTTTGTCCGCTTGAGCGTTTCCTCTTATGCGCACAATTTTAAAGATTATTCCGGCGAATCCTTTGTATTTGATTCAGAAGAAGAAACCACAAGAGGCGGCGTTGTTGTGCATAGTCATTTGATTATTCCCGATGATAAACCCGTTAAATTTGATTACATGCTAAAAGAAAAAGGTGACAGCTGGCGCATTATTAATATTATCGCCAATGGCGTAAGTGATTTAGCCTTGAAACGATCAGAATACACCACCATATTGCAACGCGAAGGCTTTGATGCTTTAATAGCCAAGATTAACGAAAAAATTGATAATTATTCAAAACTATAAGCCAAAGGTTCACTATTAAATGATCAAGCTTTACTGCGGCAATCGTAACACCAACATTCAGAAAATTGTCTCAGGCATGGTTATGGGGGCTTCCATTTTTCTGGGCGGTTGTGCAACAACTGAAGTTGCCAAGCCACAAGAAACTGAAAACAAAGCCGATCCTTATGAGCATTTTAATAGAACCATGTTCACCTTTAACGATCATCTTGATGATTATGTTGCCAAGCCCATTTCTGACGGTTATAGATGGATAACACCCCAATTTTTGCAAACAGGGGTTTATAATTTTTTTAATAATCTTAAAGATATCAACGTGGTTATTAATGATGTTCTGCAAGCTAAATTTGCACAAAGTGCCCACGATACCGGACGTTTGGCTGTTAATACGACAATGGGTTTGGCCGGTTTTGTTGATGTGGCATCCAACGTTGGACTGGAAAAAAATGAAGAGGATTTTGAGCAAACCCTTGCCGTATGGGGAGTTCCTCGGGGTTCATATTTGGTGCTGCCTTTGTTGGGACCATCAACTATGCGTGGCATTCCTGGTTCGATATTTGATACGGCAGCAAACCCTTCAAGCTATGTAGGTATGCCGGTACAACTAGTCTCCATGCTAAATGCTCGCGCTAGTGCAGAAGGCTCATTGAAATTTATTGATGAAGCCGCGCTGGATCCTTATGTATTTACGCGGGAATCTTTTTTGCAGTGGCGCAATAATCTGGCTAAGGATGGAAAGGCCGAGTCTTCTTTAGACGTTGATAATCTTGAAGACGAGTTACTTGCCACCGATAAAGCCGCGCCTTCAAAACCAGGATTACCTGGGATTGCCAATACCGGCACCCCGCCAGGTTTTACTCTGCGACTGGACGAAGAGAGCAAAGAATTTAAACAAGTTTCAAATTCATTTAGCAGCGTTTCCCAATCGTTTGATACGACCTCCAAGTCGTTTGAAGAAGCCACTCGTAAACTCGATAAATTGAAAAAATCAAAAAAGTTGAGAAAACACAGATAAACCTTTTTACAAGGTAATTCTCAACCGTTAAAAAACGAAACACGGATTTGACTGATAGACACGGATAAAAAAATAAAATCCGTTTAAATCCGTATAATCAGTGTCATCCATGCTGTATGATTAAAGCCATCATCTACCGAGTAGGCGTAGGCCGGAATAAGACCACCCAAGCGTAGCGCGTGGTGGCGTTTCCGGCACACTCGTTCAGAGGTGCCGGAAACGCTTATTCTCGCTTACGCTCGAAAAGCCTTATTCCGGCCTACGCCGTTTCTGGCACTTATCATTTACCAATGATATAAATGTGTGGTGATACACGCTTATCAATGATCTATACAGTTAAGATCTTTTTCGACTAAAAATAAAATCTGTTAAAATCCGTATAATCAGTGTCATCCATCTTCCATGATTAAGCACATCATCACAACAAGGATGTGCCTCTAATAATGCAGTAAAGAATGGACTTCGTAATTGCTTAGTTTTTCCCTGCCTTCCAAAAAATCCAGCTCTACCACAAAGGCGCACGCCTCAACTGTAGCACCCATTTTTTCAACCAATTCACAACTCGCCTTTGCTGTTCCGCCAGTCGCCAATAAATCATCAATCAGTAACACCCGATCATTCGCGTCAAAAGCATCAATATGCGCTTCCAGTGCCGCTGAACCATACTCAAGATCATAAGCCACGCTTTGTACATCGTAAGGTAGCTTGCCCGGCTTTCTTAAGGGTATAAAAGGAAGTCCCAACTCCCATGCCACCAATGATCCAAAAATAAAACCACGTGCTTCCATACCCGCTACTGCGGTAATTTCCCTGCCCAGAAAAGGATGAAGCAATTGATGTACGGCAAGCCTTAACGCAGCCGGATCTTTTACCAGCGGCGTAATATCCTTAAAAATAATACCTGGCTTGGGAAAGTCAGGAATGTCGCGGATTTTGTTTCTTAATCTGTCCATGGTGTTATTTTAAAAAAGCGGAAAGTTAAATGATTAGCCTGTCGTAGCGACACAATTCGCTACGACACACTGCATAATTAAGCGCAAAATGCCTCAATTTGGCCAATAATCCCCTGACTATCCAGCCCACAAATTGCCAGCAATTCTTCGCGCGTGCCTTGTTCAATAAAGCGATCCGGCAGGCCGATATTCAGTACGGGCATCAGGATGCGTTGGGCTTGCAGGAAGTTATTGACGGCACTGCCGGCGCCGCCGGACAAGACATTTTCTTCCACGGTGATGAATAGGTCATGGCTTTTCGCCAGTTCCAGCAACAGTTCTTCATCCAGCGG
>Ga0208103_1000316_pt1 | contig 19609 bp, 17 predicted proteins | sample CryBogmetaGMA75M_FD_184550 | JGI IMG/M metagenome (GOLD analysis project Ga0208103, IMG submission 184550) | Freshwater microbial communities from Crystal Bog, Wisconsin, USA - MA7.5M (SPAdes) | ecosystem: Environmental > Aquatic > Freshwater > Lake | place: Crystal Bog, Wisconsin, USA... | reverse complement strand
CTATTGGCGTGGGCCGGTTTTGTCGTATACCGATGGCAAAAAGTGGACGCAGGTAACCGATTTGCGGTTTAAGCCGTTTTTAGACAAACCTGTTTTTACCGGATCGCCCTATCAATACACTCTTTTAATGGAGCCGCAGAATAAAAACTGGGTTTTTGCACTGGAAATGCCGGCAGACTATGCCTTGCCGTTAAGCCAAAATGCCAATTATCAACTGATGACCTCAGAAAGTCCGGATAAACGAACCGAGTACAAAATCACCTCTTATCTCAACTACAACACCGGCTTTATCACCCGTACCGAATACAAGGACGCCACGCAATTACCCAGCCCGCCATCCGCTAAAATCAAACAACTGGTCAAACAATTGCACGGCTTTGACAGTACCCCCGATGATTTTATTAAGCAGTTGTTAACCCATTTTAGACAGGAAGATTTTCATTACACCTTAACGCCACCTTTGATGGAAGAAAACCCGATTGAAACCTTCTTGTTTGAAACCCGTTACGGATTTTGCAGCCATTACGCCGCCGCCTTTGTTTATTTGATGCGGGTTGCCAACATTCCTGCCCGTGTGGTCACCGGTTATCAGGGTGGCGAGTGGAACAAAGTCGGCAATTTTTTGGAAATACGCCAAGCGGATGCCCATGCCTGGACAGAAGTCTGGCTGGAAAATAAAGGCTGGGTTCGCTTTGACCCCACGGCCGCTATTGCACCGGAAAGAATCGAGCGAAATATCAATATAGACCAACTGATGCCCGGCGGCATTATTAGTTTTGCACCCACCGGTGCTGCTGCTCAAACGGCTTTTAACTGGCTAAAACAGACCCGTCAATTGTGGAGTAATATTGATTACAACTGGCAACGCTGGGTCATTAACTACGATAACAAAAACCAATCCAGCTTCTTGTCATCCTTAGGCATCACTGACATCAAGGACATGATTTACTGGATGATTGGCAGCATTGGCTTGATAACCGCCCTGCTAAGTTGGCTATTGTTATACCAAAAACAACAAACCATTGATCCGGTCTTGCGTATTTATAACCGGTTTTGTAAAAAACTGGCCAAACGCGGACTACCCAAAGGGCAATGTGAAGGTGCAAAAGATTTTGCCGAGAGAATCAAAATAACATTACCCGAACAAGCCGCGTCCATAGACCAAATTACCCATTTATTTATCAAGTTACATTACGGTAAAAATGCAGGTTTGGATGATTTTAAACGCTTCAAACAATCGGTTGAAAAATTTAGAATCTCGTCAATTAAAAAATAGAACACAGATGACACGGATTTAACGGATAAGCACGGATAAGAACAAGCTATTTTAAAAGGGTGTTGATAGGTGTAGGCAGAATTGTTTTGTTATATCCGAACAGATATAATTTGAGCCATGAAAAAAACACAAGCCACATCCAAACGTGATATTGAGCTTGTCAGTAAAAGATACGCAGAATTAATGAGAGGTTCTTAATATGATTGAAACAAACACTTTTAATAGCGTATGGGATGCAATTGCCGACACCCCGGAACAGGCCGCTAATCTTCAAGCACGGGCCGAATTAATTCAGCAAATCACCATTATCATCAAAGCCAACGATTGGAAGCAAGCCGATGCAGCCGTTCATTGTGGTGTTACCCAACCGCGAATCAATGATCTGTTGCGTGGACGTGTATCACGGTTTTCACTGGATGCTTTGGTGAACATAGCTGCGGCCTTAGGCCAACGCGTATATATCGAGTTGAAAGCCGCTTAATTAAATACCAAAATCAAGAATCAATGGAAAGAATCAATGGGGTCAGACTCGATTGATTTTTCTTCTCTTAACATGCTTTTGAATAACGAAATCAATCGAGTCTGACCCCATTGATTTTGACCCCATTGATTTTTAGGTCTTGCGCCAAAAATGCATTCAAAAAGTGAATTAACAGATTACGGTTTTCTTCTGAACCCAGCAGGGCTTTAAAGACACAATCTATTTTTGGATCAATGGCGTGGCGCATGAGGAATTAATTAATCAAAAATATTTAATCATTTAATTGTAAAGTGTCCCCGCTTTACTGGCAATAAAAAAAGCAACCACACACCCGTAGTTGTGGGAGCGACGCCTTCGTCGCGGTTAACGACCAACGCCTCAAATCGCGACGTGGGCGTCGCTCCTACGAAGTACAAAGTGGTGCGCATCGTGCGCTTAAAACCGCAGCCACTGAACGGTTTTATTTTCACCACAATCAGTTATTGTTTTCTATCGGTAGCTTTTAAAGTTGGTTTTTTCTCTGGGATGAAAAATGGTGCAGGAAAGTAAGGGGTCAGGTCTTGCAAAATTAGCAGGAAAGTAAGGGGTCAGGTCTTGCAAAATTATATTAAAGGCTGGAAAGTAAGGGGTCAGGTCTTGCAAAATTATATTAAAGGCTGGATAAAATTCAATGAAATTCAGCGTTAATCAACATCAATACTGGGGTTTACGTTACTTTGCCAAAGACCGGTAACGCTTTATTAAGCCGCCCAATTTAACTTCATCACGCGCCATTTTCCATGAGCTTCACTTTTACCCCGTTAGCGTAGACGATATTTAATCGCACCACAGCAATAAACCTGTTGTGACCGTTGCCAAGTCAAGTCAGCTCATCGCCTGCCATCGGTTCTAAATCAGGACTGGCATTGAGCCAAGTATCAAAAGCATTGAGTTCGCCGCGAGATTGCCGCTCACGCAAATAGGTCTCGGCCTTCAATGCGGAAACCTTTTCGGCAATGGCCATGACGAAAAACTGGTTCATTGATACCTGCTCTTCCGCCGCCACCTTGCGAGCGTAAGTAAATAGAGATTCGGGTACGCGCAGCGCATAGTTGGTCATTAGATATTCTCCTCTTGCAGTTGGCGCAAAAAAGCGCGTAGGGTGTATAAGCGAAGCGCCATACACCGAATTGGAATTGCTAATTAATCCATTACAACGCCGCCAAGAGTAATCCGTTCGGGTGTCTAGATTTTTCCATCCAGGCCCATCTGGAAATATTTATGGATGATTTTATCCTGATTTTCCAGTAACCAATCGATATTGGGTTGGTTATTCATGGCTTTATGGATAGCGGTTGCCATGGCTTTTCGGTGAATATCGAACAAGATTTTATGATCCAGATTATCGTCAGTCGCGACGCTTGGATTGAGCCACACGGAAACGATAATGCCTAAATCGTTGGCTTTTTCTTTGGGAATATCGCCTGCGCGGACGGCATCTAAAACACCATTGGCAATCGCAGCTTGTACCGTACCCATTAAAATATTGGTGTAACGGGTATTTTTAACGGTGACTTTACTGACCATCAACGTCACGGGTCTGACCTGAATATCGGTGTTTAAAAGGGCAAATACCCTTGTATGACCATTCACTTGACCGGCAGTCATGGTGGCAATAGCGGTGCCGACAGGCCCGTCAAGTTCGCCGATAATAATTTCAGGTTCGGCTGCTGTTCCGGGTGGTCCGCCAGCAATCAAGGCCTCGCCTGTGCGCATAATAATTCTTTCGTTCATTGAGTTTTCCTCTTAAGGTAAAAATAGTTGGCGTCAAATGCAGAATGTCATCGTGTAGGATGGCAATTGTATATCACCACCCGATGCGCGGGTGATTTTTCATGTAGAGTTATAGAACCCTGTAGAAGTAAAGCGACATTCGATCACCCTCACCCCAGCCCTCTCCCGGAGGGAGAGGGAGCTTAATGTTGCTTTACTTCTAAGCGACTCTATATGATCCATTCTAATTTGATCACGCTATTTTTAGCACCTTGGCACCGCGTATCTTTCCAGCTTTCAATTCCAGCAATGCTTCGTTTGCCTGCTCTAATGCAAATATCTGAACCTCGGGCTTGATATTCATTTTTGCCGCCAGACTTAAAAACTCCTTTACATCACGACGGGTAATATTGGCAACGCTCTTTAGCTCTTTCTCTTGCCAGAGGTGAGTGGGGTAATCAAGTTTCAGCAGACTGCGCTTGTCATTTTCTTTGCGGATTGCATTAATTACCAGCCTGCCGCCTGGCTCCAGATTGGCCAACCCCTCAACAATGGGTGCCCATGCCGGTGTCGTATCAATAATGCTGTCCAGTTTATGCGGAGGATGATCAGTGGTTTCTCCCGCCCAATCAGCGCCCAGTTCTCTGGCAAATTCTCGTTCCCCTGCGCTTCGGGCAAAAACATAAACGTCGGTATTGGGATACTGATATTTGACCATCTTCAAAACCAGATGAGCTGATGCGCCAAAACCCGTCAAGCCAAAACGTTGTCCATCTTTTAGCCCTGTTAATTGTAGCGACCGATAGCCGATTGCACCGGCGCAAAGCAAAGGTGCGGCCTGAGCATCGGAAAAAACGGCTGGAATGGGATAAGCGAAATTTTCGGCAACGGTCATATACTGGGCATATCCGCCATTGGCATCACGACCGGTTGCCTCGAAAGATTCACACAGATTTTCATTGCCGGCCAGACAGAATTTACAGGTTTCGCAAGCGGAAAAAATCCAGGCGACGCCAACCCGGTCACCTATTTTAATGGTGCTTACTTTGCTGCCAACAGCTTCAACGTGGCCGACCACTTGATGTCCCGGCACTCTGGGTAATTGCGACGGTGGCGTGCGCCCCTCAATTTCATCGAGCTCGGTATGGCAAACCCCGCAGACTGAAACTTTTAACAAAAGCTCTTTATCACCCGGAACCGGCACGGGCAGCTCAATAAGTGCCAGCGGTGTCTGATTTTCGGTAAGGTTGCAGAGCTTGTTCAAGACCATCGCTTTCATGGATGTCATCCTTAGTCTTTAATTTATAGTGGCTTAATGTTATAGCGGAATTTTTGATTTACAATGTTTTTTTAGCTAAAACAGCTTTCATCTCAAGACAGGGCAGTTTAAGATTAAGTCGTTAGTGGTGATTCTTTCGGCTTCGTCCGTGAGAGCCTGTCGAACCATGAAATATTTGCGGAGAATAATCCATGAAAGAGCTGCAACGTATGCTGGACGATATTGACATGGAGGTTCACTTGACCCGCCATCTTATCGGCCAAAACGCGTTGGATGACAGGGTTATGGCCGTAATGAAACAAGTGCCGCGCCATGAGTTTTTACCGGCGAATTTACGTTATTGCGCTTACTCTAACGGCCCGGCGCCTATTGGTTCCGGGCAAACCATTTCTCAGCCCTATATGGTCGCCTTGATGAGTGACTTGTTAATGACGAAACCTGCGGATATAATTCTGGAAATCGGTACCGGATCAGGTTATCAGGCGGCTATCCTCTCCGGGTTGGTACAGCACGTTTATTCCGTTGAAATAATTACAGATCTGGCGACAACCGCACGCAAACGTCTCCACAAGCTGGGTTATAACAACATAGACATTCGCAACGACGACGGTTATTTCGGCTGGCCGGAACATGCGCCATACAATGGCATCATTGTCACTGCCGCTGCGCCTTATATACCCCAACCCTTGATTGATCAATTGCGGCCAGGCGCCCGTCTCGTTATACCCGTCGGTTTGCCTTTTGATTATCAGGCGTTGATGGTGGTAGAAAAAAAAGCGAATGGTGCAATCGAAACCCGGAAGATTCTTGGCGTCAGCTTTGTTCCGCTCACCGGTGAACATCACCCACAATCATCATCTTAAATAATCTACTGACCCGTTACCAAGACTATGATTAATAACAACCATGATATTAAAGATATTACGCTGGCAGATCAAGGACGTGAGCGTGTTGAGTGGGCGCTTACCGAAATGCCGGTGCTGCGTGAAATACATGAGCGTTTCGCCAAAGACCGGCCGTTAGCGGGTGCGCGAATCAGTGGCTGTCTACATATCACCACAGAGACGGCAAATCTGGCACGCACCCTGAAAGCGGGCGGCGCTGAGCTGGTATTATGTGCCAGCAATCCCCTTAGCACTCAAGATGATGTCGCGGCGGCACTGGTGCAGCATTATCATATCCCCACCTTTGCCATACGCGGCGAAGATGCCGGCACTTATTACCGGCATATCGCAAAAGCTTTGGATCATCGGCCTCAACTGACCATGGACGATGGTGCCGATCTGGTTAGCGAGCTGCACAAAAACCGTAGTGAATTATTAACCGAGGTTATTGGAGGCACTGAAGAAACTACAACCGGTGTGATAAGGTTGCGTGCCATGGCAGCGGATAAGGCGCTTAAATTTCCGGTGATTGCCGTCAATGATGCCATGACCAAACACCTGTTTGATAACCGTTACGGCACCGGCCAAAGTACACTGGATGGGATTATTCGCGCAACCAATATATTACTGGCCGGTAAAACCTTTACGGTTGCCGGTTATGGCTGGTGTGGACGCGGGATCGCCATGCGGGCCAAAGGTCATGGTGCCCATGTCATTATCACCGAAGTCGATCCGCTAAAAGCACTGGAAGCCGCCATGGACGGCTTTCGAGTTCTGCCCATGTTGGTAGCTGCCGCCGGTTCGGATTTTATTGTCACGGCAACCGGCGACAAAAATGTATTGGATCAGCCGCACTTTGCAGTGATGAAAGATGGCTGCGTAATCGCCAATTCGGGTCATTTTAATGTTGAAATCAATATTCCGGCGCTGGAAAAAATGACCCTAAACAAACACCGTCCACGTAACCATGTAGAATCTTATCAGCTTAAAGATGGCCGGGAGATTAGGTTGCTGGCTGAAGGGCGACTGGTTAATCTGGCTGCCGCAGAAGGCCATCCGGCAACGGTCATGGATATGAGTTTTGCCAACCAGGCGCTGAGCATTGCTTACTTGTGGCAACAAGGTGTCAATCTTGAAACCCTTGTGCATCCGGTGCCAAAAGCTATTGATCAACAAGTGGCCACCATGAAGTTGGCGGCCATGGGTATTAACATTGATAGTTTAAGCCCTGAACAGCTAGCTTATTTATCATCCTGGAAAGAAGGAACATAGAAATAGATTGCCTCCGTACAAAAAAGCTTATCACTGACGTTATCAATCAGTTATTTCCTGAGCAGGTTCGGCAAACGATTTTATGACCTTCATTTCTTTTAACGTATGGAATGCGCATGAAATAAGTTGAGCCTCTTTAGGTATGTTTTTATCCGCTCATAACCCATTGGCATTTGGGTTACTGGATTATGCCAAACAAAAATACTTCAAAGGTAATGATTTAATCGAAAACTGAATGTAAAATTATTGCCGATGAATTTTTACCGCCACGACAATTTAATCTGTTTATTTAATAACACGAAAGTATTATAGTTGGATCTATTTCATTCTGACGCCGGAGACTCTCATGACTAACAACGTAATTGATAAAGATGCCGTTATTAACGTTCTGAATAAAATTTTGGAAGCCGAGTTGGCTGGGGTTGTTTGCTATACGCATTATGCCTTAATGGTTTTCGGCTACAACCGTATTCCCATTGTTTCCTGGATGCGCAGCCAAGCCAGCGAGTCCTTGGCTCATGCTAACGAAGCCGGTGAAATGATAACTCATTTGGGCGGTCATCCTTCATTGGGCATCGGCCCATTACTGGAATCACATCGCCACGATATTGGTGATATTTTGCGTGAATCTCTGGAGCATGAAACATCGGCTTTAGCGGAATACCATCGTTTGCTTGAGTTGGTAAACGGTCGTAACGTGATGCTTGAGGAATATGCGCGTCGAATGTGCGCTTTAGAAGAAACTCATGTGGGTGATGTACGCAAAATGCTCTTAAAACCCGGCGATTAATTCAGGTTGCGGATGTGCCTCAGCAGGTGAACATCCTAAACAAAGCGTTTTTTCAACCCGCATCGAAACCGACTCATTAGAAACCAATGTCATTAAGTTAAGCCGTTCGCTCAGCGAACGGTTTATCTTCCCAAGGCGCTTAACTTAACGACATTGCATTAGAAAACCAAGTCGTACCTGCCGACAAATACCGGGTGCGGAAACAAAGCGAGAAACCTGTCTATGACAATTTTACAAGACCCTGTGCTTTTGTCACGCTTGCAATTTGCCGTTACGGCCATGTTCCATATTTTATGGCCGCTCACGACTGTGGGGATATCCCTTATTCTGGTAGTTTTTGAAGGGCTATGGTTGAAAACGGGTGATGTTGACCATTATCTGCATGCGCGTTTTTGGGCGAAATTGTTTGTGCTTAATTTTTCGGTCGGCATTATCAGCGGACTTCCCCTGGAATTTGAATTTGGTACCAATTGGTCTCGATTTTCCATGATGACGGGAGAATTTTTCGGTAATATTCTGGGTTACGAAGGTGCTATGGCCTTTATGCTGGAAGCCGGTTTTCTTGGAATTATGCTGTTTGGATGGTTGCGGGTTCCCCCCACCATTCATTTGCTGGCAACCGGAATGGTCACGTTAGGCGCATCGCTTTCTGTTTTTTGGATTCTGGTTGCCAATTCATGGATGCAAACCCCGGCGGGCATTCATCTGGAAAACAACAGGGTTGTGGTGGACAGCTATTTTGATGCAATCTTTAACAAAAACATGCCGTGGGGCGTTTTACATACATGGTTTGCCTGTCTGACGACCAGTCTTTTCGTTATCGGTGGTTTATCCGCTTGGTATATTTTAAAAAATAGAAATACGGATTTTTTTCTTAAGTCCTTTAAGCTCGCCCTAATAGGTGCGATTTTTGTGGTGCCTATTCAACTATATTTGGGCGATGCCAGTGGTCGGCATGTGTTTGTAAACCAGCCGGCAAAAGGAGCTGCTATCGAAGCGCATTGGACGACGAATCAAGAAGGCAAGGGAGCCGAATGGAATCTTCTGATGTGGCCCAACGAGAATGATCAAAAGAATGACTGGGCTATTACTCTCCCGAACGTTTTGAGTGTTCTGGCAACGGGCAATCTCCACGGACAGGTACAAGGCTTAACATCATTTCCGCAAGCCGACCAGCCGCCGGCCATTGCGCTTATTTTTTATAGTTTCCGGATTATGGTAGTGATCGGGATGGCTTTTTTGGGACTCATGTTGTGGACATTGTTCGCTTGGCTTAGGGGGCAATTAACACCCACGTCAATTGGCAAGCATCGTTTGCTGCTCTATGCCTGGATAGCTTCAATTCCTCTTGGTTATCTGGCTACAGAATGTGGCTGGATTGTACGGGAGGTTGGCCGTCAACCTTGGGTAATCTACGGTTTGTTACGAACCCGCGATGCGGCATCGACGCTTCCGTTGTCTGTTGTGGCAACCAGTCTGGTTACTTTTGTGGTCATTTACAGCATTCTTTTTATTTTGTTTCTGATGTTTGCTGCCCGTATTATCAGCAAAGGTCCTGATTTATCGCTAGCGCCGCCGTCAAGACGTTAGATTAGCTATCATCTGATAGCGATTCCGAGGATACCATTTATGGACAATGAAATTCATAGTTTACTCGCCAATATCTGGTTTTTAATTATTGGCCTGATGCTCTTTTTGTATGTCATTCTGGATGGTTTTGACTTGGGGGTAGGCATTCTTTTCCTTTTTACCAAGGATGAGAAACAACGCGCTATTATGATGATGAGTCTTGAAAGTATCTGGGATGCCAATGAAACCTGGCTGGTTTTACTCGGTGGTTCACTTTTCGGCGCTTTTCCCCTGGTTTTTGCAATCATGCTGCAAGCGCTTTATATTCCAGTCATGGTCATGTTATTTGCCCTGATCTTTCGTGGTGTCGCCTTTGAGTTTCGTCATTATGCCAGGAATAAAGCCCCCTGGAATTTGGCGTTTGGTTGCAGCAGTTTATTGGCGAGCTTGGCCCAAGGGATTGCATTTGGTGGCTTGATTAGCGGACTGGGTATTACCGAAAGCAACTATCAGGGCAACGTATGGGAATGGTTTACACCCTTTTCAGCGTTGGTCGCATTGGGAGTAGCAACCGGCTATACCTTGTTGGGTGCCGCTTATTTGATAATAAAGACTGAAGGCGCAATTCAGCGCAAAAGTATTGTTCAAGCCTATATAGCGGCCATTTTGGAAATAATGCTTATGATGACGATAGTCATCTGGGCATCCCGCTTCAATCCTTATTTTGCTGCTCGCTGGGCTGATAAAGAAACCGGAAATTACCTGAATTTATTTCTTGTTCTGGCTTTTTTTGCCTTTATTATGTTGATGTGGGCATTGTGGAGAGGTTTCGAATTAAGAACTTTTTTCTGGAGTGTTATCATTTTTCTGGCCTCTTTTACCGCTGTGACTATCGGTTACTATCCGTATATGGTTCCAGCTTCGATAACGTTGCTTCATGCCGCATCATCGAGCAAGACATTGATATTTATGCTCGCAGGTATTGGCCTTTTGATTCCGGTCATGTTGGTTTATAGCGGCTATCAGTATCTTGTTTTTCGGGGCAAAGTGCATTTGGATGAGCACACAAACTGATTAAAAGAGAAGAAGATCGTGCTATTTAACTATGGTTGCCATCACTTTTGAAAGCAACAGCCGGCCTAATGGCAGAGTCAGTCTTAAAATTCAACCCTGCCCATTTCTGATGATGAGGGCAGGGTTGAAATTATTTTTAGCTTGCTTGACCCGCTTCTGAAGCAGCCGGAACTTCGATTAACCGGCCGGTTGAACAGTCGTAGATATAGCCATAAACCGGAATGTTGGCAGGAACCAGTGGGTGGCTTTTAATACGAAGTACATCTTCCAGCACACTTTGTTCCTGATCTTTAATGGTCAGCCAGCTGATATGTTGAGCTTCGTGTGAGCCAGGTCCTGCGCCGGTGTCATACCACAAGCCTTTATCATCCAAGGATGCCGTTGTCAGACTGCTGGCCAACAAATCACGCATAATCTCATCGTTAAAAAGCTCCATGCCGCAGTTGGTATGGTGAATAACAAACCATTCCCGCGTGCCCAACAATTTGTAGGAGATAACCAGTGAACGGATAGCGTCATCACTGGCGCGGCCTCCGGCGTTTCTGATGACATGCGCATCGCCTTCGGATAAACCGGCGTATTTTGCAGGGTCTAAACGCGCATCCATACAGGTCAGAATGGCAAAATGTCTTGCTGGTGGTAGCGACAAGTCTCCTTTATCGCCAAAATCATTTACGTAATCTCTGTTTGCTGATAAAACTTCATTAAGAATCTTACTCATAACTACCTCTTATTATTATGGGGTCATCGGGCAATAAAAAACCGTTTGGTTTTAACAGTAAACTTGAAAAAAACGTAAGTATTAAACCTCCCCCTTTGAAAAAGGGGGATTGAGGGGGATTTATTTAAAAAATCTCCCCTAACCCCTCTTTTTCAAAGAGGGGGACTGAATAATCACGAAAAAACCAAACGGGTAATAATTACCTTGAAGCTAAAGTTTACCCTAATAAAATCAGCTTTCAAACAGCAATTTTATATTCCATTACCAGGTATTTATCGGTAAAGATGCTTTCTGCGCCACAAGTTAACGGTGTTTGTTGATTATATGGTTAAATAGTTTGCAGAGTTTGCGGCGCAGTAATAGACAGACTTCAATGTGACACTCTTTTTAAAGAAATAGAAATGATTAATTATGGCAAGACGAAGTGAACACAGTTTGGAAGAATTAAAGGCATTGGTTTTGTCAGCGGCAGAAACCATTGTCATTGAGGAGGGTTTTTCGGCATTAAAAGTACGCAGAATTGCTATGGAAATTGGTTATACCGTGGGCAGTATTTATATGGTATTTACTAATATGGCTGATTTAATCATGCACATAAATGCCGGAACACTGGATGCTATTGCTGCGCAGTTAGAGCAAGTGAAAAATGGCAAGGCAGAGTCGTCAATTGAAACCATGGCCCGCAGTTATTTACGTTATGCCAGCCAGAACTTTAATCGCTGGCACCCTGTTTTCGACTATTCATTGTCGGCAGATTCCAAAATAACAGCTTGGTACCAAGAGAAAGTTGACAGAGTCTTTGTCCCGCTTGAAGTACAATTTTTAGCGTTTGCGCCAGGGCTTTCCGAGGATCAGAGAAAGCGTGCAGTACGTGCTTTGTGGTTCGGCGTTCATGGAATCTGTGCGCTTTCGCTAACGGGTCAGCGCGATAAGGTTGATATTGATGATATAGAAGAAACGATTCTTTTATTGGTCAAAAATTTTATGCGCGGTTTGTCTGTGAGCACTAAGCAATAATAATCTCCTGGATGCAGGTCGGGATTTGTAAACCCCCGACCAAAACGTTTGATGGTTTTATAGAGACCTTCGTTGATTAAGCGACATTATTTTCTGTAGGGCTTGCCGTGCGCGCCTTGAGAAATAAGGCACGCACGGCACGTCCTACGTACTTAATTAATTCAGGGCTCTATAATAAACGTGAGTGACGGGGTTGTATGCCCCGTCGCGCTTCAGTTTTTAAAAACTTAAATCGTACATTTCCAACTATTAACCCTTTTACAGGCTTACCTACTATGAATAGCGCTCAGAATAAATCATTGTCTGATGAAACAAGCCCGTTATTTGGCAGGGCAGGGCGTAGGGAATTACTGGCCTGGGCTTTATATGATTTTGCCAACTCGGGTTATACCACCGTGGTGCAAACCACTATCTTCAGTGCTTATTTCGTCGGTGTGGTTGCCGGTGCTGCGCAAGGGGTTACACCGGGGTTATCAACTCTGCTATGGTCGCTGGCTATCGGTATAGCCAATTTTATAGTTATGATTAGCGGGCCGTTAATTGGCGCAATTGCCGATCATCGGGCCTGCAAAAAGATATTTCTGCTGATTTCCTCGGTGGGTTGCATCGTTGCCACCGCGTTATTGGCAGTGGTCGGGCCCGGTGATATAGGTTTGGGCATGGTGCTGGTTACTCTTTCAGCCATTATGTTTGCCAGTGGCGAAAATTTAATTGCCGCCTTTTTACCAGAGCTGGTGCCTGAGGAAAATATGGGCAGAATGTCCGGTTATGGCTGGAGTCTGGGTTATTTTGGCGGCTTGCTAACCTTGGGCATTTGTCTGGCCTACATCACTTGGGCCAAGCAACACGGGTTGCCGGATACGCATTTTGTACCGGTTACCTTGCTCATCACCGCCGCCCTGTTTGCTTTGGCGGCCGCGCCTACTTTTATCTGGTTGCGTGAGCGTGCGATACCCGTTATCTGGGACAAGAGCCTGTCCAATCTACAGGTCAGTTATGCCCGCTTGGCACATACCTTTAAAGAAGCGGCACGTTTTCGTGACCTGCTTTGGTTTTTGATAACCTTGGGCGTTTACCAATCGGGTGTTAGCACAGTGGTGGTTCTGGCGGCTATTTATGCACAGGAAGTAATGGGCTTTGATACCCAGTCTTTGATTATACTGATTATGGTGGTTAACGTGACGGCGGCTGTGGGTGCTTTTATTTGCGGGCATTTGCAAGACCGCATGGGGTCGGTTCCCACGCTGGCAATTACGCTGGTTATTTGGATCATTGCGGTGCTGGTGGCTTTATTCGCGACTGATCGTGTAGACATGTGGATAGCCGGAAATATTATAGGCGTGGCTATGGGCGCCAGTCAGGCGGTCGGGCGGGCTTTAGTCAGCAAGTTTTCACCGACTGAACGGGCCGGTGAATTTTTAGGTTTATGGGGTTTGGTCAATCGCTTGTCGGCTATAGTCGGGCCCTTAAGCTATGGCTTGATAAACTATTTGAGCGATGGCAATCACCGGTTATCATTGCTGTCGACGTTATCGTTTTTTATCATCGGCCTGGCGTTGTTGACCAAAGTCAATGAGAGTCGCGGCAAAGCGGCGGCAACTAAACCCGACATAATAGGCGCTGATGCGGGTTAGCGCGTTATACAGATAACATCCGTTGAAGGGATGTTATCTGTGCGGGCAATAATGATTATTGCTCTTCCGTTACGAACGATAATTTTGTTATCCCTGCGTGTTGAACGGCGGCCATTAACTCTGCAAGTTTGGCATAAACTACGCTTTGGTCGGCGTATAAATGTACACCCACCTCCGGATTTTTTTCCAGCTCCGCTTTTAAGGCAATTTCCAGTGCGGCTAAATCAGTGATTGGATTTTTGTTAATCGTCATGATGCTTTGTGCATCGATACCGAGTTGCAAGGGCTGATCATTGATATTGGCGGTTGTTTCGACGGTTTTAGGTAATGTGACATGCACCGATTGCGTGAGTAGCGGCGCGGTAACCAGTAAAATAATCACCAGCACCAACATCACATCCACCAAGGGTGTGACGTTAATTTCGCTTAACGCGCTCTCATCTTCGGATTGAGGTTTAAACGCCATCAGTTATACCCGCTCGTTTTTAGCGGTTAACGCAACGGATAAAAAGCTGGCGACAAAGTTTTCCAGGCGTGTGCGTTGTATTTTTACGCGACGCAGTAAAAAGTTATACGCTAAAACAGCAGGGACGGCGACAGCAATACCAATGGCGGTAGCAACCAACGCATCACCAATGGGGCCTGCAACAACATCCAAGCTGGTAGAGCCGCTGGCGGTAATTTCGTGCATGGCGTGCATAATGCCTAATACGGTGCCAAACAAACCGACAAAAGGTGCCGTGCTGCCAATACTGGCTAACAGGGTTAAGCCGCTTTCCATGGCGTGTTGTTCTTCCTGCAACTGCACGCGCAGGGCTTGTTCCAGTAATTCTGTTGAATCACCGCAATGTTTAAGTTGGGTTCCAGCTGAACGTTGATGCTCATCAAGCCAGGTGATGCCTTGGTATGCGAGTCGTGCTTGCGAGCCTTTAGCCAAATTCGGCAATAACTTTTTGATTTGTTTTAACTCGGACAAATCCCAAAAAGCTTTTTCAAAGCGGTCATTGCAACGTCTGTTATTGATAAATTGTCCGATTTTAAAAAAAATCAGCGTCCATGTTATCACTGAAAAAACCAGCAAGGTATAAAGGGTTGCATCAATAATAAGTTCGGGTGAAATGTGGCTGGGCATTCGGTTATTATCCTTGTATCAGTTTGCTAAAAGTTAGTTAATTATTCAACCCCCCTCTTTTAAAAAAAGGGGGAAATACCCAATGCCGTTAAGTTAAGCGCCTCTTGGCAAGATAAACCGTTGGCTGAGCGGAGCCGAAGCCCGCAAAATCGCTTCGACTCCGCTCAGCGAACGGCCCAACTTAAAACGTGACAGACCTGACAGGTTTTATAAACCTGTCAGGTCTAACTCCAGTATTTTGTACTATCTAAAGTGGGTAGCCCGTTTTTTAAACAATTTGTGCTTAACGTAACAGCATTGGGGGAGAATACTTGTAATATTAGTTTTCGAGTTTGAATTGTAATTTTTGCACCGCGCGTTGGGTTACCGCGATACCGTTGACAATTTTCTCTTTAAATTTCCATTTGCTAATGGCTGTGAGTGCCGCATCTTCAAAAATATCTTCAGGTTCTGCGCCTACAACAACGGCATCATCTACTGAACCGTCAGTTTGCACAGTAAATTCAACGGTGACCCAGCCTTCAATATGCCGACCGGCAGCACGGGTAGGGTATTTGGGAGGTACGCGAAGCAATGCCACTACACCAGAAACAACGGCTCCGCTGTCTCCCGATCCGTGGCCTGTTGTTTTTGATGCCGTAGCCGTCGAGCTTGCACTAGATGACGCGGCGGCGGGCGCAGAGGTTGGCATTGGCGTTGGTACAAAGGTCGGCTGAGGTATTGCTTCTGTTATCTCTGTCGGTTGCGGCTTGACGACGGGCGCAGGTTTTTTTACCATGACAGGCTTGTTAACAACCGGCTTGGGTGATTTGATGACCGCCTTGGGTTTTATGGGTTCTTTTTTGGCAGCCGGCGGTGCGGGTGCCGGTTCTTTGGGCGCCTGTTTTAAAACCGGTTCAGGCTTTAACATCGCCACTTCCATGATAACCAGTGGTTTTTTAGGTTCTGTTGCCGGTGCGTTTAATAAATACCACGCCAAGGCAACATGTAACCCTGCAACAAACACCGTCAACAGTAATCCCGTAACCCGACGCGATTTTTTCTGTTGTGCTACGGGGTTAAATGTCGAGTAATTATAATTAAAAGTGTTTGATGTCGTCATGAAAGCGAGAACTGTTTAGTAAATGTGTTGTATATCAAAGCAGCCAATATAAACCATGCCCCATGCGTATCAACTTAAAGATATTACAGACCACGAAGACACGAAGCTCACGAAGAAAAACCAAAGAAAAATCTTCGTGTTCTTCGTGTCTTCGTGGTGAAATGTCTTAAGTTGATGTCTATGAGCTAATATAACCCATGCCTATCTTATAGGCGTTTTAACTGGTAACCCCGTTGCACCGATTGCCATGAAAGATAAATAGCTTGTCCATCACTGACCAGAAAAGGCTCATCAATCATTTCAGTTGATTGTACAAGCGCTTCGGGTTGGGTCCAGGTTTTACCTTCGTCTGCTGATTTTATAACCTGAATACTGTTGTTTTTGCCATCAAACTCTTGCCAAACCACGGCGACTTGACGACCCAATCCCAGAACATGGGGATGACTTGCGCCGGAATTGCCAAAATTAACGGCCTCAGAAAAATGTTGTCCGGCATCTTTTGAGTAAGCATAAAATAAACCCTGCTTAGACTCGGCATTACTAAACCATACCGCATGATAGGTATCGGTATCAGAAATTGATAATGCGGGGCCATGATGAGGGCAGGCATCAATTTCCCAATTTTCACGGCTTAAACGAGTCACTTGGCCGGGAGTATTCCAGTCTTTAAATTTAACAATCGCGTGATCGCGTATCTTGCCTTCAAAAATATGCCGCCAGACAATCACGGGGGTGTTATCTTTGGCTATCGCCGTGTCTATTCGGCAGCATTCACAGGTTTGGTCGGCGATGTTTTTATTGGGATGGAAATGTTTGCCGCCATCAGCAGACCAGGTGTAATAAAGAGATAAACCTTTAAATTCTTTACCGGCTTTTTTTGCAGGTTCCAAGTTACGCTCATCCTGCCAGGCAATAAAAATTTCGCCATTTTTACCGATAGCCAAACTATTAAAACGATGCCTAATGACCTCAAGATTATCATTAACGGTGACGGGCTCAGAAAAATGTTGCCCACCATCCGTTGAACGACTAAAACGAATATAAGTGTTACGTTTCTTATCCAGAGTCAGATCCCAAGTTAAGTAAACAGTACCGTTATTATCAATTTTTATTTTCGGGCGACTTTCACCTTTGGCGGCTACTTGTTCAGTAACGGCATTCACCTTAACGGGGGCCGTAAACGTGATGCCTTTGTCGGGTGATGATTGCACATAAATAGTGCCATCGTTTACCCAAGTAACCCACAGTACCCCTTTGCTGTCAAAGGTCGCAGTGGCCGTTTCCGAGCATAAACTGGATGGTACGGCATTGGGGTTTGCACAAATGCCTTTTTTTACAGCTTGCTCACCGTGTTTATGCATTTGTTGGGCGTTGTCGACGGATTTTATATCCGTACCTGTTGCACAACCCGTTAAGGTTAATAGTGCAAGAACTAGAAAAGAAGTCTGTAGTTTCATAATGATGCTTAAAAAATGTGTAGGGTGGATAAACATCTTTTTATTTGTCTACCGATCGGGTGGGCAGAGAAAGCCTGACCACCCTACTATATGATGTTTAATAATTATACTTTAACTGGGCAAAGTAAGTACGTGACGGGAAGGGGTGAAATAACCAAACCTGTTGGTCAGTCACGTTATCAATACCTGCCGCTGCGCTGACTTGTTTAGTAATTTGATACTTTGCACGTAAATCAACAATAAAGAAAGAAGTACCGCCAGAGCCATAAGTGGCGGCATTGATGTCACTATTGTTCAATTGGCTAAACTGCGGACTACTGTAGCGACCGTTGACTGAAGTAGTTATCTTGTCAGTTGGACGATAAGCAACGGTTGCGCTGGCACGCCACTCGGGAACCCTGGGCTGATTTTTACCGGTTGACGGCTGATTGACATTGGGATTCACTGAGGTGGGAGTAAGAGCCGCAGCTTCGGCATCTATTGCTGAGGCATCAGTAATTGAAGAATCAGTCCACGTAGCCGTACCAAAAAGATCAATGCCCTGTATACCAACATCACTGGCTTCACCGGCAAACTCAAGGCCGTAAGTTTGAATTTCACCGACATTTTGAGCATAGGAGGCGGTGGTTCCGCCTGCCAATACAGTGGTTTGATTAAAAATAGCATCTCTTATACGTTCCTGAAATAAGCTAAGGCGCAACTTGCCTTGATCCAGAAAATATTCATTAGACCACTCGGAAGACAGTGCTTCTTCAGGCTTGAGGTTAGGGTTTCCAAAGAAGCTAGTCTGTACGCCCCCAGTTGTCGTTGTTGATTGATACAGCTCGGTTACGGTAGGGAAACGGTAAGCCTGTGCTAAGGATAAACCGGTTTGAATACGATCTAAAGGCTTCCAGGTCAACTTGGCCTTGGGTGAAAATTCCAAATCATTCTTGTTTGCTTGATTGGTAGATACCACTGTTGTGCCGACGGTGGTGGCATTATAGCCATCAAAAGCGTGCCAGTTTTCCAGTCGTCCACCCAATGTCAGATTCCAGTCTTTATTGAAATCCAGCGCATCTTGTAGCCAATAACCTTCAGTTTGTGTCTGACCTTGTGAATTTTGAAAAATAGCTCCTTTGGTGTCGTTTTGCCAGTTGGCAACATTGTAAACGGGGTTATCCAAATTGTAGTTATCATGGTGAAAGCCAAAGCTGACTTCATGCTTGCCTAGCAAGTTCTGTTTAGGTCGCCATATTCCTTTGGCATCTGCGGTATTCCAGCCAGTTCCGCTTAAGCTGGTAACACGACCTGCGAGGTTAGTGCCTTGTCTATCTGGAGCTAGTGTAGCGCCTCGGCTATAGTCTGTTGCATAGTTAACGATACTGCCAGACAAATCCCAATCAAAAACACCACCGGTATCCGATTTAAGATTCATGCCTTGCATCCAACGTAATTGGTCAGCAATACTATTTGCAAAGCTCGGAGCGTTGTTTGTGCTTAGATTATATTGTTTTCCGTTAATATTAACCAATCCACTATTGACTGTATTGCCAGCACTATTTTGCAGAAAACTATTAAAGTTGGCGTTATTAGTGTTTTGCCATAATCCTAGAGTATAAGCCGCATGGATGGTTTGAGTAATATCATAACCAAATTTCCATTTAAAGTTGTCTTGTACCGTGTGATTCATTGCTGATTCGCCAAGCACTAAAGCATTTACTCCAAAAGGATTTTGGTTATTAATCTGCCCCGTTACGTTCTGCCCATTTGAGGCTCTGATTAGCTGGCCGTTGACTGTTGTCCCAATTGTATTTCCTGAGCTAACGATGGGATTAACATAAGCGATAGGTTGGCTATGGCTATCCAGATGAGTGACATCAAAACGAAAGGAGAAATCTTTATAACGATCGCCGACATTGAAAGAATATTCCTGACTGTCGTAAGTTCTTTTCTTGCCATAAAAGCCAAAATCTTGCCAAGCGGTTTTTATATCTCCACCGGCTTCAAATTTTTCCGGCATTTTGGTTTTTATATCGATCACGCCACCTATTGAATTACCTGAATAGGCCGCTGCAAACGGGCCATACATCACATCAACCCGTTCAATTTCCGAGGGTGACACCATATTCCAAAGCGGTGAGCCGGTGTTGCCGTTATTGTTGCCCAGCAAGGACGACAGCATAATAC
>Ga0208103_1000312_pt1 | contig 19730 bp, 18 predicted proteins | sample CryBogmetaGMA75M_FD_184550 | JGI IMG/M metagenome (GOLD analysis project Ga0208103, IMG submission 184550) | Freshwater microbial communities from Crystal Bog, Wisconsin, USA - MA7.5M (SPAdes) | ecosystem: Environmental > Aquatic > Freshwater > Lake | place: Crystal Bog, Wisconsin, USA... | reverse complement strand
GTACAAAGCCATATCGTCATAGGCAAACCTGACCTCGGTTTTGCTGGGAGGACTCGAGCCATTCCTGGGAGCATACTCCACAAAATCCCCTGCCACCGGCAGGGTCTTCCAGAAAGCTTCATCCAGCTTCCCGTCAATTTTCGGGGGTTTGCTGATTCGAACGGCCTGTATGGATTTGCGCCTGAGAAATACCGAATCAGCTATTGAAACATTGGAGTTTTGTGCGGTAAGGAAGTTGCTCTGCAATAGAAAAATGAACACAATAAAACTTAAATGTTTAAGCCTGCCCTTCCCTCCCTGAGCACAAGAGTATGTTTTCATGTTTCCTCACCAAAATCCAAATATAGGACATTAAGCAAAACAGGAAAAATGAATTAGGTATCTGACGGAAATCAGTCGCTGAAACAGTCAAGGGTGATGATTTCCATGTAGAAAAATTTGTCAGCAGGGATATCACTTTTCAGGGTTTCCCGGATTAATAAAAAATAAAAACAACAAACACCTGTTCACATATTTGTTAACTTTGCAATGGAAAGAAAAATCATATTCTATAATAAATATTTTATTGAATTTTACCTTTTGCTAAATGCTAAAGAACAGCGAAGAATTGATTTGGTTCTTGATAAGGTTAAATCATTGCGTTGGTTGCCAGAGAAATACTTTCGACATTTAGGAGGAACTGATGGTTTGTATGAAATTAAAATTGCATCAAGATTCTGTTCATTCAGGATTTTCTGCTGTTTCGATTCTAATGCTAAGGTAATACTCTTTAATGCTTTCAACAAAAAGTCAAACCGGACACCAAAAAGGGAGTTAGATACTGCTTTAAGGTTGAAAAAAGAATACTTTAATGAAAAATCTAATGAGAAATAAATTCGAAAAAATAAGGAATTCAGGAACCTTTGATGAATTGCTTGATGCAAAATATGGGGTTATAGGTACTGAACGAAGAAATGAATTTGAATTTCATTCAAAATCATTAATGATCGGTGAAATGCTTAAGGAAGCACGCACAGTCGCAGGAATGACCCAGGATGATCTGGCTCGAAAAAGCGGCACCAGGAAAAGTTATATTTCAAGAGTTGAAAATGGAAAGCTCGATATCCAGATCTCGACTCTTTTCAGAATATTTGAGAGTGGTCTGGGTCGCCAGGTAAACCTTACTATTATTTAAAAAGTTTTATATACATTTGAATTATATTCCAAGTTCATGCCGGTGAGGGTAAAATTACTTTTATCAGCGTTTTTTATACTGCCTTTCACATCCTGTTTCGCACAGTCAGATTACGGGGAAGGGCCGGCAGGACCGGTAAAACTCCCTCCGCTCCGAAAGATCATCATCTTTGAAGATACCACCAAATACCGGCATTATATCGTCAGGGAGCATGACTTTATCAGGTACAGCCTGCTTGATTCGGCAGAAACCCTGAAGGGTAAGATCATAAAGATCCATAGTGACACCTTGTTCCTGAAACATGATTCGGTGGTTACAGGCGATATCGATAAAATAGTCCTCGCGCATTCAAGGTCACCTCATTTTTCTGTGACTCACAGCAGGGTTTACCTGCTGCCCGACAGCGCTTACAATTCTTCCTGCAGCAAAAAAGAATGGAAGAGCAGGGTCATGAAACCCATTATACACAGGCAGATCCTCAGAGGAACTGATTCAGTGCATAAGAATTTTATCAAGATGAACCTGGCCCGCCTGCTTTCATTCGAGATCGCATTCTCCTATGAAAGAAAGATAAGCCGCAGGTGGTCGGTGGAACTTGAGCTTGGATACGGCTTCCCCGTTGGAAATAAAAGCAACCCCAGCGGTAATCCATTAGCGGCAAAATTCTATTATCCCGAAAGCTTCTCGGTACTGGCAGGACCGAAATACTACAGAATCATTCCGAAAATGCCTGGATCTTATCTTGAGTTTTTTCTGCAGTTCAAGGATGAACGATTCCTTGACTCATACTTCTCATCTTCGGTCCCTGGTAATCCCTCGGGCAGCGAAATTAATCCTCATGGCGATGTGTACAGTAAAGTATATGGTTTCTCGTTCCGGTTCGGGACCCTCAGAAAATACGGGGCCGTAGTCGTGGATTATTATACCGGCATCGGACTGAAACTCAAGGTAAACACCTACTATCTCGACGGTTACTATAACGGTGAAAGGGATGAGTTTCACTATTACAACGCCGACCACTCCCAGGTTAAAAGTGAACAGAATGTCCTTGTCCCGGTATTCAACCTTGGGCTGAAACTTGGGTTTGGGTTCTGATCCCTGGGACTCTTGAAGTAAAAGCGAAAAGTGAAAAGCGAAAAGCGAAACTTAGAATTTTATTTCGCTTTTCGCCATTTCGCTTTTAATATTTCAGCACCTTCTTCCCAAGCGATTCGTGCAGCACTTCCGCCATGGCCAGGTAAATGGCCGACAGTCCGCAGATGACGCCTTCCCAGCCTGCAACATGGCCGATGAAAGCGGAGCCTGTCCACGAACGTGTGGCCAGCAGGAAGAACAATATCCACAGTGATAAAAAAACAAAACTGAGGCAGAAGCTTTTTCCGAAGGTTCCTATCCACATAAAAAACGTGAATAATCCCCACATGAATAAATACCAGCCGATAAATGCGTCAGGACTGCGGACTCCCTTGCCTCCTGTGACTTCCGGGAAAACGAATATTGCAACAAGGCTAAGCCAGAACATTCCGTAAGAAATGAAGGCAGTCATGCCGAAGGTATTGCCTTTTTTGAATTCCATGATGCCTGCAATGACCTGGGCAATGCCTCCGTAAAAAATACCCATGGCGAGGATCATGTCACTTACCGGAAAAAAACCGGCATTGTGAAGGTTAAGCAGGACTGTGGTCATGCCGAAGCCCATCAGGCCGAGGGGAGCGGGGTTAGCTAGTTTTGGTTCCATCGTATTGTTTTTGAAAAACAAAAAGCGAAAGGTGAAAAGCGAAAGGTGAAATAAAATTCTAAATTTCGCATTTCGCTACTCGCTTTTCGCTTTTAATTTACATACCATACATCTCAATAATCTCGGCTTTGGTCTTGCCAAGGATGTTGTACTTCTTTCCGACTTTCCTGAAAGCATCCAGGGCTTTTTCGAGATGATGCATCTCGTGGCCTGCCGATATCTGGGTGCGTATCCTGGCTGCCCCCTGGGGTACGACAGGGAAAAAGAAACCTATCGCATATATGCCTTCATTATACAGATCTTTCGAAACATCCTGCGAAAGCTTGGCATTGAACAGCATCACCGGAACAATAGGGGTGTCACCGTCTTTGATGATGATGCCTGCTTCGGTGAGTCCCTTACGCCAGAACGCCGTATTTTTTTCGAGTTTGTCGCGGCGTTCGGTGGTAGCCGAAAGAATCTCTAGTACCTTGATAACACCTGCTACAACAGGAGGGGCTATGGTGTTCGAGAAAAGGTACGGGCGTGCTTTTTGCCTGCACATTTCAACGAGCTCCTTACGTCCCGAAACGCATCCGCCGGATGCTCCGCCAAGTCCTTTTCCGAAGGTGGTGGTGATGATATCCATCTTGCCCATGACGCCGCATTTTTCATGCGTGCCGCGGCCTGTCTTGCCTATGAACCCGCTGGAATGGGATTCGTCGCAGAACAGCATGGCATCGTACTTTTCGCATAATTCAACCATCTGGTCGAGCTTTGCGGTGTCGCCGTCCATGGAAAATACTCCGTCGGTGATGACCATTTTCTGGCGCTTGTCGCTGTGCAGCTGCAGTTTTTCTTCAAGATGTCCCATGTCGGAATGCTTGAAGGTGTCGTGCATTGCGCTGCAGAGACGGATGCCGTCAATGATTGAAGCATGCACCAGGCGGTCGGAGATCATCACGTCGTCCTTGGTCAGGACGGCTTCGAAAACACCGGCGTTGGCGTCCATGCATGAAGGAAAGAGGATGGTGTCCTCGGTGCCGAGGAATTCGGTCACCATTTTTTCCAGTTTCTTGTGGATGTCCTGGGTGCCGCAGATGAAACGGACCGACGACATGCCGTAGCCATGTGAGTCAAGGCCTGCGTGAGCGGCTTTTATGACCTCGGGATGACTCGATAATCCGAGGTAATTGTTTGCACAGATGTTGATGACCTTCTTGAGCTCAGCTCCTTCGGGAAATTCCACTTCAATGTCGGCTGCCTGTGCAGAATGGATGTAACGTTCCTGCTTGAACAGTCCGGCGTCTTTCATTCCGGTCAGGATGTCGGTATACATCCCGCGGGTTTTGTCAGTGTAAGCCATATAACCTCCTTTTATTTGGTGAATTCCAGTACCAGTGTGCAGATCTTGTTCACCGAGTCAAAAGCTTCAGGTGTTGCCTTATCATCAGGAATTGAGATTTTGTATTTGTTCTCAAGGAATCTTTTGAGTGATACCATCGAGAAACTGTCGACTATCCCGCCTGAGATCAACGGGGTGTCGAAGGTAACTTCGGAATCATCCTCAACGTACTCATTAACTACATAAGTTCGTATAATTTCTTTCATGTCTTCCATAGGGTTTTCTCCTTTTTAGATTTTCTGTTTAATTATTTATTGCTTATCTATCGTAAATTTTTTGTGATGCTGATTAAAAGCGAAATGGCGAAATGGCTAAAGGCGAAATAAATTCAAAATTCATAATTCGTTATTCGATTATTCGATTATTCAAATTACGATTAATCATTTTCCAAGGTGGAAGTATCCCCAATCTCCTCTCCCCACTCCTTTGCATGAAGTATGCGGCGCATGATCTTCCCGCTTCGGGTTTTGGGCAGGTTGTCGATGAATTCTATCTCCTGCGGCATGGCCAGGGGCGAAAGTTTTTTGCGCACGAAATTCATGATCTCGAGGTCGAGGTCCTTGCTGCCCACGAATCCGGGTTTCAGGGTCACGAAAGCTTTCACAACTTCCATGTTCACGAAGTCAGGTTTCGATACTACTGCCGATTCGGCTACCGCCGGATGTTCGAGCAGCGCTGATTCCACTTCAAAGGGGCTTACAAGATGGCCACCGGTGTTTATCACATCGTCGTCGCGGCCCACAAACCAAAAATATCCTTCGGGGTCTATGCTTGAACGGTCGCCGGGCAGGTACCATCCGTTCCTGAATTTTTTATTGTAGGTTTCTTCGTTGCGCCAGTAGGTGCGCATCATCGAAGGCCAGCCTGGTTTGATGGCGATAAGGCCTATCCTGCCGGGGCCGTCGAAGGGTTCGTAAGTGTCTGCATCCAGCACCGTGGCAGTGATCCCCGGAAATGGCTTGCCCATCGATCCGGGCTTTATCTTCATGCCGGGATAATTGCTGATCATGATGCTGCCGGTCTCGGTCTGCCAGTAAGTGTCGAGGAATGCTTTCCCGAAGACTTTCTCGCTCCAGATCACGGCTTCGCTGTTCAGCGGCTCGCCTACCGATGCAAGGTGCCTGAGCGATGAAAGGTCGAACTTTTTTATCACCTCATCACCTGCTTTCATAAGACTGCGGATGGCGGTTGGCGCTGAATACCACATGCTGATCTTGTGCTTTTCGATGAACCTGTACCAGTTCTCGGCCGAAAAGCCTGAATCAAGCACGCACTGGGTCACGCCGTTACTGAATGCTCCTATGATGCCGTACGATGTGCCTGTTACCCACCCCGGGTCTGCAGTGCACCAGTAGATGTCGCTGTCCTTGAGGTCGAGCACCCATTTGGCGGTTAAATACTGCGAGATCAGGCTGTAATGAACATGCTTGACTCCCTTGGGCTGGCCTGTTGTACCTGAAGTATAATGAAGTACTGATGGCGATTCGGCTTTGGTCGGATGGATCTCGAATTTCTCGGGCTTGGGGGCATTGTCCATGTCAAAAGCTATTTCCCTTTCACCAAGCGGCTTCGAGGGATCGGCATCCACTATAATAATATGCTTGAGATAAGGCATCTTGTCGAGGATCTTCCTCACCTTGGGTGCATGCTTGCGCTGGGTTATCACAGCCGTGGTCTGGGCATTGTCGAGACGCACAATAAGCGACTCGTCACCGAATGCCGAGAAAAGCGGCTGAACTATGGCGCCTATCTTCAGCACACCCAGGAAACCGATGTAAAGCTCAGGGATCTTGTCCATGAACAGGCAAACCCTGTCTTCGGGCTGTATGCCCAGGTTGCGAAGAAACTGCCCCACCCCGTTGGAGGTCAGGCGAAGTTCGTTGTAAGTGTAGCGTTTTTCCTGTCCCTGGGAACCTTCCCAGATCAGCGCAGGTTTGTCAGCCTTTCCAAGCTCGCAGATGCGGTCGGAACAGTACCAGCCAATGTTGATGACGTTACCAGGCTGGTAATCAAGCTCTTTTTCAGAGATGCTCCAATCGAAATTCTTAATCCTTTCGTCGTAGGAATTGATGTTAAACATGGTGGTTTGAGGGTTTTGTTGGTTTATACTCACTCTGTGGCTCTTGATCCGGATCACGGCTCACGATTCACGGTTCACGTTCGATTATCACAATAGCGGTTGTTAATTCCTTAACATGCGATAAAGATACATGAATTTTTGAAAATCCCTCTTTTTCGGCTAATTCTTTTGCCTTACCATTTAATCTGATATGTGGCTGGCCAAGTTCATCATGGTAGATGTCTATGTCGGCAAACCTTATGCCGAACCTCCAGCCCGTTCCAATGGCTTTCATCAGCGCTTCCTTGGCCGAAAAACGTGCTGCATAATGCTGGTACTTGTTCCTGCTTTTGGTTTCGCAATATTCGATCTCACCCTCTGTGAATATCTTGTCGCGGAACCCGATGTCGCGCTCCATCACTTTCTGGATGCGAGCACATTCTATAATATCAACACCGGTTCCGTAGATCATATCGCTCCGAGTTGTTTGCCTACTTTTCTGAACTTATCCAGTGCAAAACCGATCTGCTCGAGCGAATGGGCGGCGCTGATCTGTACCCTGATACGAGACTTACCCTTGGGGACTACGGGATAATAAAATCCGATTACATAAACACCTTCTTCAAGCAATGCATTGGCAAACTCCTGCGATAACTTCGCGTCATTCGGAAGATGCCCGAACAATACCGGGACAATAGGGTGGATGCCATTCACTATCCTGAATCCCGCATCCTGCATTCCCTTCCTGAACAACTGGGTGTTCTCGAACAGTTTATCTCTCAATGCGGTGGTTTCCGAAAGCATCTTCAGAACCTCAAGCGTTGCTCCTGCGATCGCCGGGGCCAGGGTGTTTGAAAAGAGATACGGGCGCGAACGCTGCCTGAGCAATTCGACGATTTCCTTTTTGGCCGAGATGCATCCGCCGGAAGCTCCTCCCAAGGCCTTTCCGAAGGTAGTGGAAATAATATCCACCCTGCCCTGGGCATTACAGTGTTCTACGGTCCCTCTTCCTGTCTTTCCGACGAAGCCCGTGGCATGTGAATCGTCAACCATCACCAGGGCATTGTATTTCTCAGCCAGGTCACAGATCTTATCCACCTTCGCGATGATGCCGTCCATCGAAAACACACCGTCGGTGACTATGAGTTTGAACCTTGCTTCGCTTGCATCCTGAAGGACTTCCTCCAGGTCATCCATATCGTTGTTCTTGTACCTGAACCTCTGTGCTTTGCAAAGCCTTACCCCGTCGATGATGGAGGCATGGTTCAGCTCGTCACTGATGATCGCATCCTGCTCCCCGAGAAGGGGTTCGAACACCCCGCCGTTGGCATCGAAAGCCGAGGAATACAGAATCGTATCCTCCATCCCCAGGAACTCGCTCAGCTTGGCTTCCAGGTCTTTATGGATCTTCTGCGTACCGCATATAAAGCGCACGCTCGACATGCCGTAGCCGTACCTGAAGAAGGTCATGTTGGCCCCGGCCATGGTCCTGGGGTCGTTCGACAAACCCAGGTAATTGTTTGCGCAGAAATTGAGGACCTTCCTGCCATTGGTCATGATCTCCACTCCCTGGGGGGTCGAAATAATCCTTTCGGTCTTATAAAGGCCGTCGTTTATTATGCCGTCAAGCTGCTGCTGAAGATGTTTCTGAAATTTACCGTACATGAGTAAAAAATAGCTGGTTTAGAGTCAGTAAAATTAATTAAAAAAATCATCGGATGGTTCTCAGGTTTAAGGACCTGAGCCTGGGGAAGATCTTGAATGCGGTAAGGACTACCAGCAGGGTCATCCCCCCTCCGAAAATCACCGATGGGATCAGCCCCATAAGCTTTGCGGCAAGCCCAGATTCAAACGACCCTATCTCATTGGATGAACCTATGAAGATTGAATTCACCGAAGCCACCCTCCCCCTCATTGCATCGGGGGTCACCAGTTGCATGGTGGTCGCCCTGATAATCACGCTGATGTTGTCGAACATCCCGCTCATCATCAGCAGCCCGAAAGAAAGGTAAAAGTTCTTCGAAAGGGCAAAGAGAATTATCGACAAGCCGAATCCGGCTACGCTTAAATACAGGTACTTGCCGGCTTTCACCATGGGAGGCCTGTAAGCCAGTATAGTTCCCATGATCACCGCTCCCATCATTGGGGCCGACCTCAGGAACCCCAGTCCTTCCGGACCGACTTTCAGGACTTCCGCAGCAAAAACAGGAAGCATGGCAACAGCTCCTCCAAACAACACCCCGAACATGTCGAGCGACATGGCCCCCAGGAGGATCTCATTCTTTAGAACGAACTTCAACCCTCCCGATAACCTGTGCAGCAGGGTCTCCCCTTTTTCATAGACAGGCGCCGGCCTGCTCTTCACGAACAACAGCAGAATGAATGAAAGGAAAAGGAAAAGAAGTACACTGAGGTAAGCCGCCCTCACACCGAGGAAGCCGTAAACAATCCCTCCTATCGCCGGTCCTGTGATTGCTCCTATATGCCAGATGGTTGAATTCCAGGTCGATGAATTGGTGTAAAGATGGCGTGGTACAAGCTGTGACATCAAAGCGATGATCGCAGGGTAGAGGTAAGCCCTTGCAACACCGGATACCGCTACAACAAAATAAATGGGGATCACTCCCACCTTTTTCAGTATGCCGAGTGAGGGCACTGTAAAAAGGAATAATGCGAGGGTTCCGCAAAGGAACAAAAGCATGAACCAGGTGATGATGCTTTTCCTGTTGTACTTGTCGGCTGCATTGCCTGCGAACAAGGCTGCAGCAATGTTGGGCAAAGCTTCTGCAAGGCCTATGAGACCGAGCGCCAGTGGATCTTTTGTGATCTGGTAAACCTGCCATCCCACGATGATGCTCTGCATCTGGAAGGCAATGGTGGCAAAAAAACGGAAACTAAGAAAAAGACGGAAATCCCTTACACGCAAAACTGCGTATGCATCGTGTTTTTGGGGATTATTATCCAATGGCTTATTCTTCGTCTGACTCCTGGTCTTCGTATGCTTTCAGCAGCTTATCCTGTACATCGGAAGGCACCTGTGCATATTCTGCAAATTTCATGGAGTAAGTTGCGCGTCCGCTGGTGATTGAACTGAGCGAGGTTGAATACCTGTTCAATTCGGCCAGGGGTACTCTTGCGATGATCTTCTGGAATCCAGCCTCGCTGTCCATACCCATGATGACGGCCCTGCGTCCCTGGAGGTCGGTCATGACTTCACCCATTTTATCCTCTGGCACAAGCACTTCCACGTCGTAGATAGGTTCAAGGATCTTTGGGCCTGCATTCTTGAATGCTTCCCTGAATGCATTTCTGCCAGCAAGCTTGAAGGAGATTTCATTTGAATCAACCGGGTGCATCTTTCCGTCGTAAATGTTGAAAACAATGTCGCGTGCATAGGAACCCGTGAGTGGACCTTCTTCCATCTTAGCCATGACACCCTTGAGGATGGCAGGCATGAAACGTGCATCGATGGCGCCGCCTACGATACAGTTGTTCATCACAAGCTTGCCGCCCCATTCGAGTTCTATGGGATCCCTGCCGCGGATGGGGAATTCGGTCTGATCGGCCATGCCTTCCTTGTATGGCTGTATCATCATATGCACTTCGCCGAACTGTCCTGAACCACCCGACTGTTTCTTGTGGCGGTACATGGACTTGGCCGATTTGGTGATGGTCTCACGGTAAGGAATGCGTGGCGCGAGATATTCGATGGGAATTTTTTCAAGATTTTCGATGATCCACTTTGCAAAGTTCAGCTGCAGTTCTCCCTGTCCCTGGAAGATGAGCTGCTTGAGTTCCCTTGAATATTCGAACAGCAGGGTGGGGTCCATCCTGGCCATTTCGTTGATGGCGGCTCCGAGTTTTTCATCATCATTTGCGCTCTTTGCCTTTACCGCAACCCTGAATTTCGGTTCAGGATAATGGGTTGCCTCAATGATGTCATCGGCATTCTTGAGCGAATTCAGGGTGTTGCCGGTATGAACGTTCTTCAGCTTGATGGTGGCGCCTATATCTCCCGGCATGATCTTTTCAACCTTTTCGCGGTTCTTTCCGTTTACAACAAACAGCTGTGAGATCCTCTCCTTGCTGTGGTTGCGGCTTGGATTGATCATATCCTGCGCTTCTACGATCTCGCCCGAGTAAACCTTGAAATAGGAGATCTCGCCGATATGGGCTTCTATGGATGTCTTGAATACAAAAAGAGAAGTAGGATCGCTAGCCTTGAAACTCAGCTGCTTCCCTTCGGTGGTCTTTGCACCGGGCATTTCGTTGGGGGCAGGAATTGCGCCTGAGATGAATTCGAGTAACCTGCCAACGCCCATGTTCTGCTTTGCACAAATGCAAAGTACAGGGAACATGCTGCGTGAAACCAGGCCTATCTTCATAGCTTTGTTGATCTGCTCCTCGCTGAGGGTTCCCTTTTCGAAAAACTCTTCCATCAGCTTCTCATCCTTCGATGCAAGCTCCTCGATAAGGGCTGCCTGCATTTCTTCGGCCTTGTCTTTTTCGTCAGCAGGGATGTCGGTGATCTCGGGCTTTCCGCCGCCTGCAGGATATTTGAACATCTTCATCTTCAGAAGGTCGATGAAGGAATTGAAACCTAAACCGGCGTTTACAGGGTACTGCACAGCGGTGACATTGCTGCCGAACCTGGCTTTCAGGTTACGCATGGTCTCATCGTAATTGGCATGCTCGAGGTCGAGATGGTTTATGACGAAGATCATGGGCTTTTCTGCCTTTGCAGCCCAGCGCCAGGTGATATCAGTACCTACTTCAACTCCGTTCTGTGCATTGACCACCATCACTGCAGTGTCGGCAACGCGCAGGCTCCCTATAACCTCTCCTATGAAATCATCAAAACCAGGGGCATCCAGTATGTTGATCTTCTTGTTATCATAAAGTGAATATAACAGCGAAGCGCTCACCGAAGCCTGGCGCTCCAGCTCTATCGGGCGGTAATCCGAAATTGTGTTCTTGTCGTCGACTGTCCCGCGGCGGCTGATTATCCCGCCTTCAAATACCATCGCTTCAGCTAAAGTGGTCTTTCCTGTCTTCGTGCCTCCTATGAGCACGATGTTACGGATCTCATTGGTCTGGTAAACCTTCATGTTAGTAGTATTATTCTGTTTTTATGATGAAAATGTGAATTTCCAGATAGGGATGCAAAGTTATAAATAAGGTTGGAAAAACCAAAGGCACAGCAATATAAATGGCGAAAAGCGAAATGCGTTCGCCGAAGGCGAAGTGAGCAAACAAATGAAATAAACAATTGGTGCGAATAAATAGTGAAATCAACCTGCATTTCGAATCCTGAATTACTGCGGATGATGAAATCCCTGGCCTATCAGACTTCGGCTCTGATCATGTTCCAGCGTTCACGGCTCATCTTCGACCCTATGAATTCTATTACGTTGCCCGATAGAATCGCCCCGTAATTCCCGCAGGTTTCCAATGACTTGCCCTGAGACAGCCCGTAAAGGAAGCCGCTGGCATACAGATCGCCTGCACCCGTGGTATCCACCGGTTTCACATCTATCACACCTATATCCCAGGAAGCTTCCCCGCTCTTTATCATCGAGCCTTTGCTCCCGATCTTAACCACTGCTATTTTTACTTTGGATGCGATCTCGTCGAGGGCCTGGCGGGGTTCAAGCCCGGTAAGCGCCTTAGCCTCTTCCTCATTCGCAAAAACGATGTCGATATAATTTGTGATGATCTCGTTCAGGAAATCGCGGTTGGCTTCAACAACGTTGTAACTGCATAAGTCAATGGCCGTTATTAAGCCAGCTGCCTTGGCTTTTTCAGCCACGGTACGGACCAGCTGGTGGTCCTGCACCAGGAAACCTTCTATAAGGACATAATTGTAATCGCTGAACTTGAAATTGTTGACGAACTCCATGGAAAATTCGGCCGATGCACCCAGGTGGGTTGCAAAGGTCCGCTCAAAATCGGGTGTCACCAGCGCCACAACCCTTCCTGTTTCATTTTTTGTGTGGACCATGTGAAGGTCAACGCCGGCATTCACCATATCCCTTACAAAGGCCCCGCCGAACTCATCTTCACCTACAACCCCTATGAATCCGCTTTTAGCTCCAAGCATGCCCAGGCCATGTATCGTATTCGCGGTAGACCCACCGGCCGAATTAGACTTCTCAAAAGCCTTCACCCTGTCGAGCACCTGGTTCGACCTTGTCTTATCGACCAGCTGCATACTCCCCTTAGGAAGATCCAGCTCATTGAGGATTTGATCATTATCTATTTTCACCATGATGTCAACCAGGGCGTTTCCTACTCCGAGAATCTTTTTCATAAGAATGTTTTTAAAAGCGAAAGGTGAAAAGCGAGAAACGAAATAAGAAGCAGTTTCGCCTTTCACTTTTCGCTTTTCGCTTTTTGTTTGGCAAAAGTATACATTTTCCTCTCATTTCTCCACACTTACTAATTCCCTCTCTCTCCAACGCAACCAAAATCAAGCCTTCCCGTATAACCAAGAAAAAACAGCCATGAAAACACTACGATTTCTGATATTAGCCCTTCTGTTTACGGCATTTTCAGTGGAGAGTTACGCACTCATCGACGATTGCCCTTGCCGCAGAAAGGTTGTGAAGAAGGTTGTAAAGGTAAAGACCGTAGTATATAAGGTGCCGACAAACAGGTTTACTATTTTCACCGAAATTCCATATGTTCCTGAAAATTTTGGTTGCAGCAGGCCCGCTATGCGGCAGGTTGAGAACTTCCAGCTTAAAGTCATGCCGAACCCGGTGCAGAAAGAACTCAACGTGATCTCTTATATTGAATATTCAGGCCCTGTCAAGATAGAACTCTTTACCTGCGAGGGTAAACTCATCACCACCCTGATGAATGAACATTGGGAAAGCGGCACCAACGTTCGCAGTTTCAACCTTGAAGGCAAGGTGAAACGCGGTATCGCTTATGTAAAACTTACAGCGGGCGGCGAGGTTCGCCAGGTCGAAAAGATCTTCATTCTCTAGTAAATTCTATAACCAAAAGCTAAAACCGGCGCTTCGCAAGAAGCGCCGGTTTTTTTGCGCTTCTCAACTCCCCCTCTGCTGGTTCGCTGAAATTCCGCTGCCACATCCATGCATTATGTTCTCAAATCCGGTAAATGCATCTCTCCCTCCCGAAATCACATTTCACACGTTCCGGAAATAAATTCTACCCCTCCCATGTAATAATTTCAATAATTTAACGTCTTAATTAGACTGATTCAAAATTACAGCCCGGGATACTGGTGTTTAATCTCCCGGGGTAAATTCCCCCTGGTTGGCGAGGGACCGGGGATCAAGCCATATTGACAAGGATATTATGTTTCGAACAGCATTATTAATCATGGGGTTAACGGTTTTCTGGCTGGTAAGTTGCAGCCAGGGAAGTAAATCCGTTGAACAGCAAAGCAAAGGAAAGATGGAATTTAAAAAACTTACACCCGAAGAGGAAAATGTGATAGTGAACAAGGGCACTGAAAGGCCTTTCAGCGGGAAATATGAGAAATTCTCTGAAAAAGGAACGTATGTCTGCAAACGTTGCGGAGCCCCGCTCTACCGTTCAGAAGATAAATTCGATGCAGGCTGCGGCTGGCCGAGTTTCGATGATGAGATCCCCGGGGCAGTTAAAAAGCATGCCGATGCCGACGGGATGCGCACCGAGATACTTTGCGCCCGCTGCGGTGCTCACCTGGGTCATGTCTTTAACGGCGAAGGACTTACACCTAAAAATACCAGGCATTGCGTCAATTCAATCTCCATGGATTTCATTCCTGCAAAAGCACAGGCCAAATCCGATACCGCAATTTTTGCGGGAGGGTGTTTCTGGGGAATGGAATATTTTTTGAAGAAAGCAAAGGGAGTGATCAGTACCACTGTTGGTTATACCGGCGGGCATACCGATAATCCAACCTACAAACAGGTTTGCACCGGAAATACAGGACATTACGAAGCCATTGAAGTTGTCTTCGATCCTTCCAAAACCTCTTATGAAGAAGTGACAAAACTGTTTTTCGAGATCCACGACCCCACCCAGTGGAACCACCAGGGGCCCGACTGGGGCGAGCAATACCGCTCAGCCGTGTTCTATCGCAATGAAGACCAGAAAAAAATCACTGAAAAACTGATCGCCCGGCTAAAAGTAAAAGGATATACTGTAGTCACCGAAGTCAAACCGGCAAAGACCTTCTGGAAAGCCGAGGACTATCACCAGGATTATTACAATCACAAAGGCAGCGAGCCTTACTGCCATGGGTATGTGAATCGATTCTGAGGGTCGTGATGGAAGTTCGTAAAGAAGTACGTGACGGTAATGCGTAATGAAACTCGTAAAGAAGTGCGGTTTTCTTACCGTTTTACCGTCACGTTTTACTATCACGAATTTACTTATTTCCCCCTGCCATCTGCGGTATCTTAATCTTTGCATCTTTGTTTAACCCTGAAAGGATCTGGATATTGATGCCATCGGACAAACCGGTCTTCACAAATTTTTTCTCGAATTTCTGGGGCGCTGTCTCTATTTCGACGTAAGCCGAATCCCCTTCGAACTGCAACAGGCTTTCCTTGACAGCGAGTACATTGTCGGCCCTCTGCAGCACAATATCCGCATTCGCGCTGTAACCCGAACGTATGAACTGGCTGTTCTTCAGCACCACATCGGCTTTGATCTCGAACTGCACTGCCCCGTTTTCAAGAACACCCTTAGGCGCGATGTATTTAAGAATGGCCGAGAATGTGTCGTTTTCGATGGCGCCTACTGTCAGCGAAAGGTTCATCCCGGGCTTGATCTTGCCGACTTCGGTCTCATCGAGTTTCCCCTGGAAGATCATGTCGCCTACATCGGCAACCGAAGCAATGGTGGTGCCTGCATTGAAGTTATTGGTCTCTATCACCGAAGAACCCACTTTCACCGGCACGTCCAGCACCATCCCGCTGATGGTCGACTTGATAAGGGTATTGGTGGCTTTGCCCGATTTCTTGTTCACCCCTTCGCGTATCAGTTCGAGGTTAGCCTGGGCAGCATCCACCTCCTGCTTTGCATTCTTCAAGGCGATATCGGCCGGCTGGTATTCAGCTTCGGCAATAACTCCCTGCTTGAACAATTTCTGCTTCCTGTCGAAATTCATCTGGGCGTCATCCTGAGCGATCTTGGCCCTTTCAACCCTGCCTTCGGCATTGTTCAGGTTCACCAGGTCGGGAATGATACGGACCTTTGCAATGATGTCTCCTGAATTCACCTTCTTCCCGGCTTCAACATAGATCTCTTCCACGATACCCGAAACCTGGGGTTTTATTTCGATTTCCTTACGCGGGATGACCGAGCCCGTAGCAACTGTCTTCTTCACAATATTAGTCACAAACGGCTTGTCGGTTTTGTAAACCACCGGTTTTTCCTTCGACTTGTTATACAGGTAGAAAATAGTGGCTGCAAATAGTCCGAGGATTATTACCAGCAGCGAGATTCGGAGTATCTTTTTCATTTTTCAACAGATTTGGTAATTTCATATTATAAAAGCGAAAGGCGAGTAGCGAAAAGCGAAATTCAATTCCTATTTCGCCTTTCACTTTTCGCTACTCGCTTTTCGCTTTTTGTTTATTCATACCTCAACGCGTCTATCGGTTTCACGCTCACCGCTTTTCTTGCCGGTACCAGTCCTGCAAAAGCTCCTGCCAGAACCAGTATGCCAAGGGCTGTTACAGCAACATTGAAATTAATTCCGGGGTGCAGGAACATCTCGGTATTGGCACCTGATTTTTCGAGCAGGTAATTGATCAGTTCCAGCAATCCAACCCCCAATGTAAGTCCGAAGTAACCCGAGAAAGTAGTCAGTACGACCGCTTCGGTCATGATCTGGCTTATAATAACCCAGGGGGTAGCACCCAGCGCACGCTGTATTCCGATCTCCCTGGTCCTTTCCCTGACTACGACCAGCATGATGTTACTTACGCCGATCACGCCTGCGAACAAAGTCCCTATGCCCACAATCCATACAAGCACCTTGATCCCGAAGAACAGCCCAACCATTTTTTTGTATTCGATTTCCAGGTTGAAATGCCCGATAGCGGCTTCATCTTTGGGAGCAATGGCATGTCTTTTTTTCAAAACCATGATGGCTTTTTCTTCAACAATGGCGACCGGGATCCCGTCTTTTGATGTGATATTAAAGAACCCGATGGCATCGCCCATATTATATGTTTTCTGGCAGGTGGTGAATGGCATATGTATCCTCTGGTTGTCAAAGCTTGCTGCTTCACCGGTGCGTTTCGACTTAAACAGCCCCACCACTTTAAAGTACACCCCGTTGATCTGTATATACTGGTTGATGGGGTTTTCGCTTTTCTCGAACAGGAGCTCCCTCACCCTGTCGCCGATGACGACGATTTTCCGTTTTTCCTTTATGTCAAGCTCATTGAGAAATCTTCCCCTGAGCAGGTTTACAGGGTCAATACTGTCGAACACCGGGTAGTCGCCGAAGATCTGGAATGATCCCGATTTAAGTCCGCGGATTACGCTGCTCGCACCATTAAACCCGCCCACGTTGGTGCGCGGAGCCAGGAATTTTATTTCGGGGATTGCGTCACTCAGGGCTCTCACATCCGCATTCTCATATTCAAATCTTCGTCCCCTTGTAAATCCTTTGTACGGGACCGAAGTCTGCTGCGCCCAGATGAATACGCTGTTGGTGGCCATGTCGCCGAAGTTCTGCGAAACGCCGTTCTTGAGCCCGTCGCCAGAACCCATCATGATCACAAGCATGAAGATCCCCCAGAACACCCCGAATGCGGTGAGGAAGGTCCTGAGCTTGTTCTTGCTCAGCACATGATAAATCTCCTGCCAACGATCCAGGTCAAACATTTTCTTTTTTTATTTCGCTTTTCACTTTTCGCCTTTCGCTTTTATTCTTCTCTAAGTGCTTCAATCGGCCTTATCGCCGCCGCTTTCATTGCAGGGAAAAATCCCGCGAAAGCTCCGGCAATGATCAGTAAAATGGTCGCCCCTATGGCTATTGTAAAATTGGCTTCCGGGTTTCTGAAGAAATCGGAAGGCGGCATGTTTTTCGAGATCAGTTCTAGCAGTCCAACGCCAAGCACCAGTCCGATGTAACCTGCAAACCCCGTGATCAGTATGGCTTCCTGCATAACCAGGCCGATGATGGAAGCCGGCGTTGCTCCAAGTGTTTTGCGGATGCCGATCTCCTTGGTCCTTTCCTTGACCGAGATCATCATGATATTGCTCACGCCCACTATCCCCGCGATGATTGTACCGATGCCGATGATCCAGATAAACATCCTGATCCCTGCAAACAGGGCGTTGAACCTGCGCACGTCTTCGCTTTTGTTCATGATGTCAATGGCCCTGGGGTCGTCGGGTGAGAACGTATGCGAACGCGAGAGGGTCATCTTTGCTTTTTTCAGCATCACATCGGCTTCTTCGGGAGAGGCATTTCCTGTTGTGAAGGATATCTGGTTGATTACATTGCTGGTATAAAACACTTTCTGGGCTGTGGTGATAGGGATGTAGATCCTTTTCTGTTCGTTGTCGTCCCTGCCGAAATCTCTGAAGATCCCTATGACTTTGAATGGCACGCCTTTGATATTGATGTATTTTTCGAGCGCCACGGTATCCCTTCCCTTGAAGAGCTCGGTTTTGACTTTTTCGCCAATGGCCGCAACTTTCCTGCATTCCCTGATATCGATCTGGTTGAGGAACCTTCCCTGAAGAACCTGGATCTCCTTGATGTACCCGTAATCGGGATGGCTTGGCGAGACAAAGAAGGACCCGTATTCATTTTTATTTGAAACCAGTACGCTGCCGAGAAAGAGCCTGGCCGAAATGTGGTCGTAACCTTTGATTGAATTTTTTATGAGCTTATAATCCTGGTCGGTGAACTTGATCTCCCTTCCTGTTTTCAGGCCCTTATACTGAACGCTGGTAACCCCGCTGCTGATCCATATGCCGTTCATGGCGCCGCCTTTGAACTGTTCCTTGACCCCGTTCTCGAGCCCGTTGCCCGATCCCAGGAGGATGATCAGCATGAAGATACCCCAGGCCACGGCAAAACCCGTAAGGAAGGTCCTGAGTTTGTTCTTCCTGATTGTAAGATAAATTTCCTGCCAGCGGTCGATTGAAAACATAATAATTAAATAGCGAAGTAGCGAGGTAGCGAAGTAGCGAAATAATATTTCTGATTCACGAACTTCTTCACGTTTTTTGTCACGATTTTCATTACGAACTAATTTTTAACGATTTCCGTAATCAAACCATCGGTGATCCTGATAGTCTTTTGCGTTCTTTTTGCAATATCGAGCTCATGCGTGACAATGAGCATGGTGATATTTTCATTCCTGTTGATGTCGGTAAGTATATCCATGACTTCCTGGGATGTCACCGAATCGAGCGCCCCGGTGGGTTCATCAGCAAGGATGACCTTAGGTTTTGCTATCAGTGCGCGGGCAATGGCAACACGCTGTTTCTGACCTCCCGAAAGTTCATTCGGAAGATGGTGCGCCCATTCTTTCAGCCCCATCCTGTCGAGGTATTCCATGGCGATCAGGTTTCTTTTTTTGCGTTTAATATTCTGATAATAAAGAGGTAAGGCCACATTTTCAGCAGCATTTTTAAAAGAGACCAGGTTAAACGACTGGAACACGAACCCCAGGTATTTGTTCCGGAGCTGTGCTGCCTTGCGCTCATTCAGGTCTTCGATTTTTATTCCGCTGAGCAGGTATTCACCATGATCATGGTTATCGAGTATACCGAGAATATTGAGCAAGGTTGATTTACCGGAACCCGAAGCACCCATGACCGAGATCATTTCACCGGCTTCGACTTTAAGGTCGATACCCTTGAGCACATGCAGTTTATTTGTTCCTGTAACGTAGGTTTTATGAATATTTGTGATATTAATCATTTGTAAGCTGTTAAAATCCCGCATCATGCAATCAGTCAATAAGACTCTATTTTAACGGCAGAGTTACATGAGGGAGTCTGAAAATGCCAATTATTTTCACCAAAATGCAGGTATGATCGGTGAATTGCCCAGAATTACCGATGAGTATTAAGGTTTTTTTTGGCCATGTATTGGAATTTACCGGATTCTTTGTAATTTTGCACCCCTGAATTCCTCCTTAGCTCAGTTGGTTAGAGCATCTGACTGTTAATCAGAGGGTCGCTGGTTCAAGTCCAGCAGGGGGAGCCAAAGTGGACGAGCCGGTAGCAATACCGGCTTTTTTTTTTCAACCAGTCTTGAAGTGCTTGATAATTGAGCTATTAGGACAAGGGCTTGATTTATTTTTTTAGTTCGATAATTGCCATTTTCGTATTGCAGTTTCTCAGGGAAAAATAAACTAATGATCTGATGCTTGACTTC
>Ga0208103_1000305_pt1 | contig 20229 bp, 17 predicted proteins | sample CryBogmetaGMA75M_FD_184550 | JGI IMG/M metagenome (GOLD analysis project Ga0208103, IMG submission 184550) | Freshwater microbial communities from Crystal Bog, Wisconsin, USA - MA7.5M (SPAdes) | ecosystem: Environmental > Aquatic > Freshwater > Lake | place: Crystal Bog, Wisconsin, USA... | reverse complement strand
ATTATAAACAATCCAAAGAAGTACGTGCGATAATGGAGCTATTACAATATGCACCCAATGGGATTGTCGAGCATATTAAAGAACAGCTGTTAAAATATAAAGTGCTTTATGGGGAGAGTGTGGAGAGGATTTAAGAGGAGATAGATTCCGTGTCGTGGCACGAAATGACGGAATAGCCTAGCTTGCTTTTTCTAAATGTTGCGCTAAAAACATTTTCATTATCGCTTGACGAGCAACTCCTAGTCTTTTGGCTTCGAAATCGAGTCGTTCGATCATCCAGACAGGTAAATCCAGATTAACCCGTTTTTGCTCCAAATTGGGACGGCGTGACGCAGACCAATCCACACATTCAGATATATCTTCCCCTTTATCAAAGGCTTCATCAAATTCTTTAGCTGTTTTCATAATATTTTACCTCCACGTACCGTGATCGTCTCACGGAAATAATTCGAATTATATCTAAACGATAGGTTATGATAGCAGACCAATATTTTTCTCCGATTTTCCCAATACATAAAAAACGGTCTTCATCAGGAAAATTCAAAGGAGCTTCAAGCAAGTTTTCATCGTTCCACAACGATTGAGCTTCATTGAAGTCAATACCGTGCTTCTCTTTGTTCGCTTCACTTTTGTTGCTATCGTATTCAAATTTCATACCAATAGTATACCAAAAGATTAGGGAATCTGTATTGACTGCTATTTTACAAAACAAAAAATGTTTTAGAATGGGAGTTGAGAGAAGCTTATGGGAGATGGAGCCCCGTGTCAAGCACGAGGACCTCGATAGAGGTTCTTGTGCCCTATATGGTATGACGATGAGAAAGAAAAAATCTTACTCGTTAAACATAATCGTTTGGTTTTTATAAATACCGGTTCCGACTGGAATGGTACGACCGATGATGACGTTCTCTTTAAGATCGGTCAAGTCATCGATTTTTGCAGCTACGGCTGCTTCAGTCAAGACTTTAGTCGTGTCTTGGAACGATGCTGCTGAGATGATCGAGTCAGCACTGACGGCTGCACGAGTGATACCTACAAGGTATGGCTCAGCGATAGCCGGTTCTCCACCAAGGCGAAGGATTTTTTCGTTTTCAGCTTTGAATTGTACTTTTGAAACCACATCACCTTCGATGAATTTTGTATCACCTGAGCGAAGGATTTTAATCTGACGCAACATCTGAGTAAAGATAACTTCGATGTGTTTGTCGGCGATATTAACCCCTTGACGGCGATATACTTGTTGTACTTCACTGACCAAATAGTTGTACAGTGCTTTAACACCCAAGATTCTCAAAATTTCGTGTGAACTAAGAACACCGTCCGTCAAACGCTCACCGGCGTGAACAAACTCACCCGTGTGTACCATTGCCGTAAGGTTTTTATCGACAAAATACTCTTTGACCATACCGTTTTCAGACGTGATCAAAATACGTTCTTTACCACGAAGCGGTTTACCGAAGCTCACTACCCCGTCAAGTTCTGCAATCAATGCGATCTCTTTAGGTTTACGTGCTTCAAACAACTCAGATACACGAGGAAGACCCCCGGTAATATCGCGTGATTTTTGAAGTGCTTTTGGTGTTCTTGCCAAGATGTCAGCCACTTTTACATCGGCTCTGTCTTGGGCAAAAATTGCCGTTTTCGGCTCAACCGCATAACGGATAATTGTTCCATCATGTGCTGCCAACACGATTGCCGGCTTGTACTCAGGAGCTACGTATTCGTTAATCATCAAACGTGTTTTACCGGTTAGTTCGTCAAATTGCTCTGATGCCGTAACACCCGGGATAATGTCCTCGAAAGTAATCACACCATCGGTTTCCGAGATGATAGGATTCGAGTACGGATCCCATTCCGCGATAACGATTGACTCTTCTTTGAGTGGTTTAGCAATGAGCGTATCGACTTTAACCGCTTCATCATCGTTTACTTCGATGACAGATCCGCGTGCAATGTAGTGACGAATCGCTTCACGGTCATCACTGTCAGCAACAACGGCAAATAGCCCTTTAACTTCAACGCTGTACCCTTTTGCAATTTCATGGTGACGCTCTAAATAATCCCCTTTTAGGAGGTAATATTTAACCGTACCTTTCTCTTTTGCAAAGATTTTTTGGGTAATTGGCGCACCGTCTTTGACTTGAATTTCAGAAGCGTATGGAATACGGTTAGGAACATTCCATCCATCTTTAATCGTCTCAACGATAGACTCGTCTTCTTTAACCGTTGCACCATTTTCGTACGGAAGATAAAACTTCCCTTCGATTTTACCGCTAACCCCTGCAAGTTCATTCGGTTTTGCTACTTCATTTTTACGAAGCGTATAACGTTGTGTTTGAGATTCACCCTTAACGCTGACGATAACTTCGTCGTGAATGGTTTGAATATCGATAACACCCGTAAACGGTGCTTTGATTTTTGGTTCAACTAAAAGTACAGCCGCATTACGACGGTTTGCAACGATTTGTTTTCCCTCTTTTGAAAGATAGGTTTTCATGTTGTAATAACGGATGAAACCTTCTTTCGTCGCAACAACTTGACGCTCTTCACGTGTACTTGATGCCGTTCCCCCAACGTGGAAGGTACGAAGGGTCAACTGTGTACCCGGTTCCCCGATGGATTGTGCCGCGATAATACCAACCGCTTCACCGCGCTGAACAATGCCACCGCTTCCAAGGTTAAGACCGTAACACAATGCACATACGCCATCAACCGATTTACACGTTGTCGGAGTACGGATATGTACCGCTTTAATCCCTGCTTCTGCAACTTTAGAGGCTTTGATCTCATCAATCAATGTCCCCTCGGTAAAGAGAATTTCATTGGTGATTGGGTCGATGGCATCTTCCGCCAATACGCGTCCGTAGATACGGTCTTCCAACGGTTCAATGAGTTCATTACCGACAGAAATATCGGTAAGTTCAATCCCTTCATGCGTTCCACAATCGTGCTCTACGATTTTCACGTTTTGAGCAACGTCAACGAGTTTACGAGTCAAATAACCCGCATTTGCTGTTTTAAGTGCCGTATCCGCAAGACCTTTACGAGCACCGTGGGTTGAAATAAAGTACTCAAGAACGTTAAGTCCTTCTTTAAAGTTAGAGATAATTGGGGTTTCGATAATCGAACCATCCGGTTTCGCCATCAAACCACGCATACCCGCAAGCTGACGAATCTGAGCCGCAGAACCACGCGCTCCAGAGTCTGCCATCATAAAGATAGAGTTAAATCCGTCTTTATCACTTTTCACCAAATCCATCATCCCGCCTGCAACGGTATTGTTGGTATCTGTCCAAACGTCAATGATTTTGTTGTAACGCTCTTGCTCCGTCAATAGACCCGCTTCGAACTGTTTTTGAATCTCTTTGACTTTATTTTTTGACGAAATAATCAATGCTTCTTTTTCTTTAGGGATAATAATATCCGCGATAGAGATGGAAACACCTGACTGAGTCGCGTATTTGAAACCTAAATCTTTAAGATTGTCCAAGAAGCCTGCTGTTACCGCAATACCACCGTGCTTATTGACATAGTCAACGATAGCATTGATGTTTTTCTTTTTCATAATAACGTTCCAAAGCTCTACTGGAACGAAATCAGGAAGGATTGATTTTAAAATCATTTTTCCTGCAGTTGTGTGAATCATACGTCCATCAACACGAGTACGAACTTTTGCGTGTAAATCAAGTGCATTATGCTCTAAAGCAATCATAACTTCATCAACACAGCTGAAAAGTTTGTTCGAACCCTTCACGTCGTTTTTACCCAATGATAGATAATAAAGACCCAAGACCATATCTTGTGAAGGAGTTGCAATCGCCTTACCGGATGCCGGAAGCAAGATGTTCATTGAAGAAAGCATCAATACTTTACACTCAGCAATTGCTTCAGCACTCAAAGGAATATGAACCGCCATTTGGTCACCGTCAAAGTCCGCATTGAACGCCGCACAAACAAGAGGGTGCAATTGAATTGCTTTACCATCAATGAGTTTCGGGTGAAACGCTTGGATAGAAAGCTTGTGAAGCGTTGGTGCACGGTTAAGCATGATAGGATACCCATCAACGATTTCCGCCAAACACTCCCATACTTCATTCGTTTTCTCTTCGATCATTTTTTTCGCCGCTTTCACGGTGGTTGCATACCCTTTATCTTCGAGTTTTGCAATCAAATGAGGTTTGAAAAGCTCCAATGCCATAAGCTTTGGAAGTCCACATTGATCCATACGTAAGTTTGGTCCAACAACGATAACAGAACGTCCTGAGAAGTCAACACGCTTACCAAGAAGATTCTGACGGAAACGTCCTTGCTTCCCTTTAATAATCTCAGAAAGCGATTTAAGAGGACGTTTGTTTGCCCCTTTAACCGCATTTGCACGACGACCATTGTCAAACAATGCGTCTACCGCTTCTTGCAACATACGTTTTTCATTGCGAACAATAATTTCCGGTGCTTCAAGTTCGATAAGACGTTTCAAACGCTGATTACGGTTAATAACACGGCGATAAAGGTCATTGACATCGGATACCGCGAATTTACCACCATCCAAACTTACCAATGGGCGAAGTTCAGGAGGCAATACAGGCAATGCAGTCAGCATCATCCATGCAGGATTGTTACCTGAATTCAAAAAGGATTCAATAACTTTTAGACGCTTAATAATAGTTTTACGTTTTGCTTCTGAATTGGTTTTTTGAACCTCTTCTTTAAGTGCTGAGAAAAGATCAACAAGATCAAGATCATCTAAAAGATCACGAACCGCTTGTCCACCCATTTCAGCTGAAAATCCACTCTCTCCATAACGCTGAACAAGAGTACGATATTGCTCTTCATTTAAAACATCGTATTTAAGAACTGGAGACGTTTGAGCACCGTCATAGTGTGCTTCACCGCCACTTTTTACAATGTATGCTTCGTAATACAATACGCGCTCTAAGTCTTTCATCTTCACACCAAGAAGTGTTCCAATACGGCTAGGAAGTGAACTGACATACCAAATGTGTGCTACCGGAGTGACCAAATCAATGTGTCCCATGCGGTTACGACGAACTTTTGAGCTCGTAACTTCAACGCCACATTTTTCACACACAACGCCTTTGTAGCGCATTTTTTTGTATTTTCCGCACAAACATTCGTAATCACGAACCGGTCCGAAAATTTTGGCACAAAACAAACCGTCACGCTCAGGCTTGAGAGTACGATAGTTGATTGTTTCAGGTTTTTTTACTTCACCGTGACTCCATGAGAGAATTCTCTCAGGACTTGCAAGGCGAAATTGCAATTGTTTAATATCCGTAGGACGCTTCTCTTCTGTTACAGCAATCGGTACTAATTTACTCATTGTCATCCACCTCGTCAAAAATCTCAATATCAAGCGCAAGTGCTTGAAGCTCTTTGGTTAATACGAACAACGTTTCAGGAATACCTGATGGCGGAACGCTTTCACCTTTTGTAATTGCTTTATAGGCACGAACACGTCCATCGACGTCATCCGATTTAATCGTCAACATCTCTTTAAGAACGGCAGAAGCACCGTATGCTTCAAGTGCCCATACTTCCATCTCTCCAAAACGTTGTCCGCCGAAGAGTGCTTTACCACCGACGGGTTGTTGAGTAACGAGAGAGTAAGGTCCAGTTGAACGTGCATGGACTTTTTCATCAACCAAGTGATGAAGTTTGAGGATATACATGTAACCAACGTTTACGCGCTCTTTAAGTTTATCGCCGGTTTTACCGTCATAAAGCTCCATTTTTCCATCGTTATCAAGTTTTGCCAACTCAAACAATTTTCCAAACTCAGCTTCAGTAACCCCTTCGAAAATCGGAGTTGCAAATTTAACCCCTTTTGACCAATCCTGAGCATACCCAAGAAGCGTCGCATCATCCATCGCGCCAATAGCGTTGGAAGCATCCATAAGACTTGCAACGTCCGCAAATGAAATCATTTTTGCACGAAGTTCGCCGATGAACTCTTTTTGTTTACTCTCAAAGATTTCTTGAATTTGGAAACCAAGCTCACGCCCAACCATACCCAAGTGCATTTCCAAAATTTGTCCAACGTTCATACGTGATGGAACCCCTAGTGGATTTAAACATACGTCAACCGTACGACCATTTGCCATGTACGGCATATCGACTTGAGGAACAATGATCGAAACGATACCCTTGTTCCCGTGACGACCTGCCATTTTATCTCCGACTTTGAGCTTACGCTTTGTCGCGATATACACTTTTACAAACTTCACAACACCATTTGGAAGGATGTCATCTTTTTCCAAGATAGAGAGTTTTTCTTCGTGTTCATCACGGAATTTTTTCTTCTCTTTTTGGAAATGGTTTTTAGTTTGGTTGTATTTTTCTTGAATATCATCGGCGAATGCTTTAACGACAGTATTCATAGCAAAACGGTTAACCTCTTTAAGATCATCGGTATTAACGAATGTCCCCGCTTTGTACTCATTCCCATTAACACTTACATCATTTTGTAAAGGATGTTTTGTAAGCAATGAAGCAATACGCAACATCTCTTCTTTGTCAATCATCAAAAGTCTGTCGTAGTGTTCACGCTCAAGTTCATCACGTTCTGCTTTTTCAAGTTCAAGAGTACGGGGATCTTTGTCATAGCCTTTTTTCGTAAAGACTTTAACATCAACAACCACCCCTTCCATACTTGCTGCACAGTAAAGTGATTTGTTTACAACATGACCCGCTTTTTCTCCAAAGATAGCACGTAATAAACGCTCTTCAGGAGTTGGTTTAACTTCCCCTTTTGGAGAAACTTTGCCCACTAAGATCATACCGCCTTGAACATAGGTACCGATTTTAACGATACCACTGTCATCAAGATGAGAAAGTTCATCATCACGAACATTAGGAATATCTCGGGTAATCTCTTCAACACCGTGCTTCAATTCACGTGCTTCAGCCTCTTTTTCATAGATATGAACTGAGGTAAAGGCATCTTCACGAATCATACGCTCAGACATAACGATTGCATCTTCGAAGTTGTATCCGTTCCATGGCATAAACGCGACCAAAGTATTGATACCAAGAGCCAACTCGCCTTGATCCATATTTGGACCATCCGCAATGATTTGTCCTTTAGTAACGTTTTGACCTTGTTTTACAATTGGTTTTTGTAAAAAGGTTGTATTTTGATTTGTTCTAAGATTTTTCTCTAATGGATAGTAATCGATAAATGTACCATCTTCGTCTTCACCCATTACATAAATATGTTTAGAATCAACTTTTTCAACCACTCCGCTACGTTCTGCTTTTGCACATTCCCATGAATCGCGTGCTACGAGTTTTTCAACCCCAGTTCCAACCATAGGTGCTTGAGGACGAAGCAATGGAACGGCTTGACGTTGCATGTTTGAACCCATCAATGCACGGTTCGCGTCATCGTGTTCCAAGAACGGAATCAAACTTGCCGCAACACCGACAACCATGTGTGGAGTCAAGTCACGCAGTTCACAATCACGTGGTGATTTGAGCATAATTTCACCGTCTTGGCGAATTTCAACCAAATCATCGATAAAGGTTCCGTTTTCACCTAAGCGACTTGATGCTGCTGCGATGATTTTTCCCTCTTCTTGCGTAGCAGTCAAATAGACCACTTCATCCGTAACAACACCATCTTTAACAACGTTATAGGGTGCTTCAATAAAGCCGTGCTCATTTACTTTAGAATAGGTAGCCAACGTATTGATCAAACCGATATTTTGTCCCTCAGGAGTCTCAATCGGACAAATACGACCGTAATGAGTCGGGTGAACGTCACGCACTTCAAATCCAGCACGCTCTTTAACCAATCCACCCTCACCCAATGCTGAAAGACGACGCTTATGCGTTACTTCCGACAGAGGATTTGTTTGGTCCATAAATTGTGACAATTGTCCGCCGCTGAAAAACTCCATGATTGTAGAGGTAATCATTTTTGAGTTCACCAAATCATGTGGCATAAGTTCAGTCGTTGGTCCACTCATCGTAGAGAGTTTGTCTTTGATCGCTTTTTGCATCTTGACAAGACCGTTGTGTAACTCGTTACCCAACAATTCACCGATCGAACGGATACGACGGTTACCCAAGTGGTCACGATCATCGATGTGACCTTGACCATTTTTAACTTTGATAACATATTTAACGGTATTAATAATGTCTTCGTTTGTTAAAACAGTCACATATTCTGGGATGTTAAGTCCGAGCTTGTGGTTCATTTTCATACGACCGACGCGTGTCAAATCATAACGCTCTGGATCAAAAAAGAGTTGATTTACAAATACTTTTGCAGCATCTTTGGTCACTGGTTCACCAGGACGCATTACTTTATAAATACGAATAGCCGCAAGATCGTTTTCATCTTCAATGTTTTCAGTTTGTTTCAACAATTTCAATGAATCAACATCTGCCATAAATGCGTTGATGATTGAGCTATCATGCCCTTCCGCCAAATCATTCGCGATAACAAATTCGCTAACACCCGCTTCAATCATTTTCTTGAGCTTCGTTTCGTCCAATTGCGTCATCGTATCAAACATCACTTCACCCGTAGACGCATCGATAATCGCTTCAGCCAAATGACGTTCAATAAGAGTTTCGATTGGATACTGGATAGCTTTAACGCCATCTGCAATCATCTTCTCTGCTTTTTTAGCGGAAAGACGCTTACCTGCAGCAGCAAGAAGTTTCCCATCCGCATCGATTAGATCATAACCCAAACGACCTGCAAAGTGCTCAGGATCAAAATCCATCAAATAGCGGTTATCTTCAACACGAATTTTTTGCAATGGGTAGAACATTTTTAAAATATCTTGTTTACTGTAGCCCAACGCACGGAACATAATAGTGACAGGCACTTTACGACGTTTATTAATACGCATGTACAAAATATCTTTAGGGTCATACTCAAAATAGAGCCATGAACCACGGTCAGGAATAATTTGACCCGTAAAAATCATTTTACTGCCAGCAGTACTTGATTCTTCTTCTTTAAAAATAACCCCAGGACTACGGTGAAGCTGATTTACAACAACACGCTCAACACCGTTGATAACAAACGATGTACGCTCTGTCATAAGAGGAATGTCACGAATAAAAATTGTTTGTTCTTTAATATCTTTTACACCCATTTTTTCTTTGGTGTTTTCGTCACGATCCCAAATCATAAGGCGTGTTTTCATACGAAGGGATACTGAATAGGTTAATCCGCGCTCCATACACTCACGTACGGTATATTTAGGACGACCAACTTCAGAACCTAGGTACTCTAAAGAGAGACGGTTTTGAGTATCATGGATAGGGAAAACAGATTGGAATACACGCTCAATACCACTTTTTGAACGATCTTTTTGATCCAACATCAAAAATGACTCGTATGAACTTTGTTGAAGTTGTAAAAGGTTTGGAACTTCAATTTGTTGTGGGGTTTTCGCGAAATCAACGCGCAAGCGGTTTCCAGAGTGAAGAGTATTTAACATTAGGCTACCTCAATCGAAATTTTTGATCCCAAGAACGGGATATAAAGTGTAAAGTCTAAAAGTTGAGTATTCCCAACCCTATAACGACGGATGGGCACTCTTCCGAAATGAAAAAATCAATTCGGAAAAGCGCCCGCAAAATGGAGGCAAGTGCCTCCAAGCATCAAATAATTATTTGATTTCGACAGCAGCACCAGCTTCTTCAAGCTCTTTTTTAGCTGCTTCAGCATCAGTTTTAGAGATACCTTCTTTGATAGTTGTAGGAGCGTTATCAACAGCATCTTTAGCCTCTTTAAGACCAAGACCTGTCATTGCACGTACTACTTTAATAACGTTGATTTTTTTGTCACCAGCGTCTTTTAAGATAACATCAAATTCAGTTTTTTCTTCTACTTCAACAGCAGCAACTGCGCCACCTGCAACCGCAACTGGTTGTGCAGATACACCAAACTTCTCTTCGAACTCTTTAACAAGCTCAGAAAGCTCTAATACAGAAAGGTTTGAGATAAACTCAAGAACGTCTTGTTTTGTAACAGCCATAATATTCTCCTCAGAATTTTTTTAATTTTTAATACGCCACAGCTAAGGTAAACTTAGGCTGCAGTTTCTTCTTTTTGACGCTTAAGAGCATCAAGTCCAATTGTAAAGTTGCGAACAGGTCCCATCCAAACAGATGCGAGCATGCCCAACAATTCTTCACGTCCTGGAAGGGTTGCAAATGCACGTACTTTTTGCTCATCAGCGGCAGCACCATCAATGTACGCCGTACGAATTACAAATTTATCATTGCCTTTTGCAAAATCAACTGCTGTTTTTGATGCAGCAATAGCGTCTTCGCTCCAGATAAAGATGTTGGTATCAACGATATCAACGCCTGTCATATCTGCATTTTTCAATGCGATAGTTGCTAATGTATTTTTGATAACTTGAACTTTTGTCTCTTTTGAACGTGCATCTTTACGAAGAACTTCCAGTTGGGACACAGTCAAACCACGGTAATCACACATAACAACCGCTTTAGCACTCTTGAACTCAACGCTCAGTGCGCTAACGATGTCAGCTTTTTGTGTTTTAGTCATATTTTCTCCTTTCCAGACAGTAACTTCAAGCAGAGTTGAAAATTCAAATTAAGGCTATTCACCCTCTTGCTCTCTTAAGTCCATAAGATAAAGTTATTTTAATTAAGCACGAATATCAAGAAGTTCTTGAATATCAAATTTGATTGCAGGACTCATAGTGAGTGAAAGTGCTGCATTTTTGATGTAACGACCTTTAGCCGTTGACGGTTTTGCACGGTTAATAGCGCTCACAAATGCTTTGATATTTTCAGCAATTTTGTCTGTGTCAAAACTTACTTTACCGATACCTGCATGGATGTTACCTTTTTTGTCAACACGGAAATTAACTTGTCCGCCTTTAACATTGCTAACCGCTTTTGCGATGTCAGCTGTAACTGTTCCAGTCTTAGGATTTGGCATCATCCCTTTTGGTCCGAGGATACGTCCTACTTGACCAACAAGACCCATACAATCAGGTGCAGCAACAACGATGTCAAAAGGCATATTGCCCGCTTTAATCATCTCTACCAAGTCTTCAGCACCAACAATGTCAGCACCGGCAGCTTTAGCTTCGTCAACTTTAGCGCCCTTAGCGAAAACCGCTACGCGAACCACTTTACCCGTACCGTGAGGAAGCACAACCGCGCCACGGATCATTTGGTCAGCATGACGAGGATCGACATTAAGATTAAGAGCAATTTCAACGGTTTCGTCGAATTTTGCTGATTTAAGTTCTTTGATGAACGCAGAAGCATCTGCTACTGTGTAGCTTTTTGCCATATCAATTTTTTCACTCAGTTGTGTGTAGCGTTTTCCAGCCATTTTAATTCTCCAATAATAGAATCTGCCGCAAGATTTAATCTCTTTGCGGTCGAAGAGCGTACTAAATTACCCCGTTAAAGGTAAAATTTAGTCGATAATATCAACACCCATTGAACGGCATGAGCCAGCGATAGTAGCTGCTGCTGCATCAACACAATCAGTATTCATGTCTTGAATTTTTTGCTTGACGATTTCCATCAACTGATCTTTAGTGATTTTACCCACTTTATTTTTCATCGGATTATCAGTCCCTTTTTTAAGACCCGCTGCTCTCATGATGAGGGCAGAAGCCGGAGGCTGTTTAGTGATGAATGAAAACGTTTTATCCGCATATACAGTGATAACAACAGGGAGTTTAAAACCTGCCTTATCTTTTGTACGCTCGTTGAACGCCTTACAAAATTCCATGATGTTAACACCACGTTGACCGAGTGCTGGTCCAACCGGAGGGGCTGGGTTTGCAGCGCCCGCATTAACTTGTAGCTTGATGTAGCCCGTAATTTTCTTTGCCATTTGTGCTTCCTTTTTTTGAGATTAAATTATTTTTTCGACTTGTGTGTACGAAATATCCACCGGAGTACTACGTCCGAAGATTGAAACATTAAGCTTCAATGTACCATGTTCAAGATCGTATTCATCGACAGTACCAGTGAAGTTTGCAAACGGACCATCAACGATACGAACCATCTCACCATTATCAAAAAATACTTTTGGTTTTGGTGCAGAACGGTTAGCTACGCGATCCAAGATAACTGCAATGTCATTTTCACTTAATGGTGTCGGCTTACTGCCCTCACCAATAAAACCCGCAACACGAGGGAGTGATTGAATTCGGTGTTGCAAATCAATACTGAGATCCATCAACGCAAATACGTAACCTGAATACAATGAACGCTCAGTAATTTTTTTCTTACCGTTTTTGACTTCAATAACATCTTCTGTAGGGACGATTACTTCTGTAATGACCTCTTCAAGACGATTTTCAGCAATAATATTTTCAATCGCAGCTTTTACGCTACGTTCACTACCTGAATAGGTTTGAATTGAGTACCAAAGATGTGCCATAGTTTTTCCTTAACTCAAAATTGCCGAAACAGTAGAGGACATAATAAAGTCAACCAATGCTAAAAATAACACTACAAAAGTAACAACAATAATGACCGCTATAAACGCTTGCTTTACCTGTGGTTTTGTTGGAAAAATAACTTTCGCAAGTTCTAATTTTGCTTGACGAAAAGTACTCGTAATACTGTTTTTCATTTTCTACCCTTAGGACATTTCGAACCAATAAAGCCCATGGGCACCATTAGTTAAAAATGGGTGTGGCAGGCCAGGGGGGATTCGAACCCGCAACCATCGGATTTGGAATCCGGCGCTCTACCATTGGAGCTACTGACCTATAAAATCCCCGAAGGGAAAACCTTAAAGTTTTGCTTCTTTGTGATTCGTGTGTTCACGACAAAATTTACAAAACTTTCTAGCTGAGAATTTCTCAGTGTGAGTTTTTTTGTTTTTAGTGATGTGATAGTTACGACGTGTACACTTTTCACAAGCTAAGTGGATATTTTCGCGCATGTTTACCCTTATAGTCCAACCCTAAGGTTGGGAGAAATTATGCAAGGATTTTAGAAACAACCCCAGCACCTACAGTACGTCCACCTTCACGAATAGCGAAGCGAGTACCCTCTTCCATCGCGATCGGATGGATTAATTCAGCAATAATTTTTACGTTATCACCAGGCATAACCATTTCAGTACCTTCTTGCAAGGTGATAGCACCTGTACAGTCAGTTGTACGAACGTAGAATTGTGGGCGGTAACCGTTGAAGAATGGAGTATGACGTCCACCTTCCTCTTTGCTCAATACATAAATCTCAGCCTCAAATTTTGTGTGAGGATTGATTGATTTAGGCTTACAAAGAACTTGTCCGCGCTCAACATCTTCTTTCTTAGTACCACGAAGAAGAACTCCACAGTTATCACCAGCAAGTCCTTGCTCCATCTCTTTACGGAACATTTCAACACCTGTTACAGTTGTTGTTTGTGTATCACGGATACCTACGATTTCGATGGTTTCACCGATTTTGATAGTACCACGCTCAATACGACCTGTTACAACCGTACCACGTCCTGAGATTGAGAAAACGTCTTCTACTGGCATCAAGAAATCTTTATCCGTTTCACGGATTGGCTGAGGGATATAACGATCCACTTCGTCCATCAATTTGATGATTTTATCAGCCCATGCTCCAAGAGCACCAGCTTTTGCTTCTTCAAGTGCACGTAATGCAGAACCAGCAACGATAGGGGTATCATCACCTGGGAATTCGTACATATCGAGAAGTTCACGGATTTCCATCTCAACAAGTTCAAGAAGTTCTTCATCATCAACCATATCTTCTTTGTTCATGAAAACAACGATGTATGGAACACCAACTTGACGTGAAAGAAGAATGTGCTCACGTGTTTGTGGCATTGGGCCATCCGCTGCAGAAACAACAAGAATAGCACCGTCCATTTGTGCAGCACCAGTAATCATGTTCTTAACATAGTCGGCGTGTCCAGGACAGTCAACGTGTGCGTAGTGACGATTTTCTGTTTCATACTCAACGTGTGATGTAGCGATAGTGATACCGCGCTCGCGTTCTTCAGGAGCATTATCGATTTGATCGTAGTCCATAAATTTCGCACCAGTTTTAGTTGCCAAAACAGCGGTAATTGCTGCTGTCAACGTAGTTTTACCGTGGTCAACGTGACCGATCGTACCGATGTTGCAGTGTGGTTTAGTACGTGCAAACTTTTCTTTTGCCATAGTGTCCTCCGACTTAATATTGTAAACGAAAATGGAATTATACCAAAAAACAGCTGAAATAGCTTTCAAGCTTTCAAAAAATTACAAAAATATTACTGGAGCTCACGAGCGGATTTGAACCGCCGACCTCTTCCTTACCAAGGAAGTGCTCTACCCCTGAGCCACGTGAGCATATATAAACAATAATAAAATGAATTTTGGAAGCTTAAAAACTATTTTTGTTTTAAGGTAATTGATGAAGTAGTAATTATGAAATGTATACTTCAGCTCCCAGTGGAGCGGGAAACGAGACTCGAACTCGCGACATTCAGCTTGGAAGGCTGACGCTCTAGCCAACTGAGCTATTCCCGCATACATGGTGGTGAGAGAAGGATTCGAACCTTCGAAGATAAAAATCAGCAGATTTACAGTCTGCCCTCGTTGGCCACTTGAGTATCTCACCACGGCCTAATCTGGTCTAACACTGATAAATTGTAACGCATTCCAATTTCGTTCAATGGTGCCGGCACGAGGACTTGAACCCCGGGCCTGCTGATTACAAATCAGCTGCTCTAGCCAACTGAGCTATGCCGGCATGTACGAAATGGAGCCGAAATTATAATCGCTTTTTGTCTATAAGTCAAGGGGTATGACAAAGAAATTAAATGATAGTGTAAATAATCTCTTTTTTCTTCTTGGTTTGGATTATTTCACTCAAAACCAACCCCTCGATATTCAATGCTAAAAACTCCTCAACACTCTGTACTTGATGCGTAGCTGCCACGCGTAATACTATGCCACGATAGGCTTTTGCCCAATGACTTACCACTTTTCCCTCTTTTAAAAACTTCAACGTCGTGATTGGATTTTTAGGGATATAAAATTTATCATAAAACCCTGCACGCAAATCTAAAATCTCTTGATTTTCGATAATGGCATCCAATGCATCACTAAAATGCTCTTTGTAAAACTTTTCACAAGCAACCCCTTCTATCGAAGCTCCTTGCTTGAGTTTATAATCAGGGATTGCATCCCCTGCTCGAATCGGACCGAATAAATTAGAGAAAACAATAACGTTGGTGTCAATATAGTATTGCGCTTCATGGCAAAGGGTAGGATAATTTAGATAATCGTAGGCGACCCCATCGTAACGCAGTACGGCTTTCATGGTGGGGGCTTCGTGAAAAGGAATTTTGTAGCGTTCAAACTCACGGGTATCTTTAATGCCAAAAAGAGCCTCAAGCGCTTCGTTACACCCTTTGCTAACGACTTTTTGATAACGCTCCATGACCTCAAGACGCTGGGGATAATATTTGGGGAAAATCAATGAGGATTCACTAAGAGGAGGAAGCTCTCCCCCTTCTCGTTTCCCTTCGCTGGGTGCAAATAAAATAATCATAAATTAGTAGTATGCAGCAATTATCGCGTAACTTATAAAGAACATTAAATGTGATGCCCCTTCAAAATAGTTGGTTTCGCCCTCTTCGGTCGTTTTCCACACCAATATAATGGTCAACAACAATGCCCCAATTTGAAGTGGGTTAAAATCAAGAGTAAGATTAATCCCGGAAAAATACGCCAACATCATTAAAATCGGAACGGTTAAAATAATCGATACGGTTGATGCCCCCATGGCAATATTGACCACCCGTTGAATTTGGTCATTTCGTGCGGCACGTACTGCAGTAAAAATTTCAGGAGATACACTGATAATAGCAATTACAAGTCCCGCTAAACCAGCTGATATTCCATATTCACGAGCAATTTTAACTCCATGTCCCGCAAAAATTTCTGCCCCAAAAGCAATCATTCCAATCAAAACAAAAATAACCATAAAATTAATCGCGGTACTGAGATGTTCAAAGATGTAATCACTGGAATCATTTTCATCTATCTCCCCTTCACTCTCTTGAATCTTTCGTTTAAGACGAAAAAAACGGCTTCGAGCAGTCGCTTTAAAAAAGTGAGTATGCGTACGGGTTTGAAAAATAAAAATAATAAGATAAAAAAACATCAATACACCGGCAATCAGATGGCTAACCTGCGTCAAAGACTCTATACCATGATCGGTATGACTCAACAGCCCTGGTACCAAAAGTGCGGATGACGCAACAAATAAGACCGTACTGTAAGCACTGGAAGTCTCTTTGTTATGTTGTTGTTGAGTAAAAGCAAGCCCACCCAAAAAGACAGAAAGCCCTAGCAGTACATTCAAATCCACTATAACTGCGGAGATAATTCCCCCCTTAACGGTTTCAAGTACTTCAGGTGAATGGCGTACTTCTAATAAAATGATATACAGCAAGATAATCTCAACAATAACCGCACTAAAAGTAAGGACAAAACTTCCATAGGGCTCATGAAGACGTTCTGAGAGAATATCGGCAACCTCGGCAACCGTAAGAGAAAGAGAAGCAATGGCAATCGCAGCAGCAATGGTTGCTAAAGTTCCTTCACCCTGAAGGTGAGCAAAAAAAGCAAATCCAAGAGAAAATATCCCAATAAAAATATCCCAATAATCTTCAACAAAATAGCGAATTCGCCTATCCAAGTGTGTATCCTTTAGTGGTTAAAGTTGAAATTCTTATGCCTACACCCATTAAATCCACCCTTTGCGTTTGAAAAGGTAAAGGGGGAAGATGGAGGAAAATATCATCAAAAATATCGATACCAAATAACCATAGCCCCAATGCAACTCAGGCATAAAATCAAAGTTCATCCCATAAATACTGGCGATCAACGTTGGTGGCAAGAAAATAACGTTCATAATCGTAAACATCTTAATCACTTTATTTTGCTCAATACTCAGTAAACCGACGAAAATATTTTGGAGATATTCCAATCGCTCAAAATTAAAATCGGTATAATCAATCAATGATTTAATGTCTTTTAACATGATGGCAACATCATTCTTCAATGCACTTTTATATTTGGTAGATTTTAAAAATGAGCTCATAATACGCTGTTTGTCGTTAAGATTTTCACGCAGCTGCATGTTCAAATCTTCCAACGACGAAATACGCTCCAAAATCTCTTCGTCATCATTGGTGTAGTCCGTAAAAACGTGTCTGCGCAAACGGGTAATATCTCGCGAGAGTTTTTCAATAACGTCTGCGTCTGCATCGATTCGAATGTCCAAAATCTGACAAAAAATATCGTAGCCGCTCTCAAATTGTTTGGGTGCGGCAAAAAACTTCCGGTTAAACTCATCAAAAGTATAAAGCGATGTATAACGAATGGAGATAAGAAGATTTTTATAGAGGATAAACGAGACCGTTTCATTGTGCGAATTTTGGGCAGTATTAATCAAGAAAAAGCTATTAATCTCAATGCGGTCGTTCTCTTCCCAGTAACGCGAACTGATTTCAATCTCTTCGGTCTCTTGTTTGGTCGGGAATTTAATGTCAAAGGTATTTTCGATAAACACAATTTCATCGTAGGTTGGCATCAACATATCAATCCAAATCACTTTGTCGATATTGTCTCCATCCAGTTCACTCATGGTATCGATTAAGGCAATGGCATTCTCATTTTTTACAAAACATTTAATCATGACAATACCTCTTTATTAAATCGTTCTTTATAACTGCATTTCTGACATAATTCTTCATGCGCAATATGGTGTGCAAAGCTGCTCACAATATCACAAGAACGTTTGGATGATAGAATTTTACCCAAATTTGTTGCATGTAGGTTACCAAGTTCCATCACGCCCTCTCCATCCAAACAACAAGGTACGACTCGTCCGTCGGCTAAAATAGCAATTTGTTTGCTCAAACCATGACAATAGCCATCCCCTACAACTTCATTTTGAAGGCTCGGCCATTGAAAATATCGGTCAAAATGGAGAAGTGTCTTGGAAGCCAAACGTATCGATTGGCGTTCACCGCTTAGACTTACAGCAAGAGATTCAACTCCAAAGTGCTTTTCTAGTACTGCGAAAAGCTGCTCATTAAACTCGGCTTCACTGTGAATCTCATCGAGATTCCACAGCCGTAGATTCATAAAAAAATCACTTTTTTTCTCAAGTTTCTCATCACATAATGCTAATATTGGCTCTAAATACGCTTCAAAACTTCGAGCAACACTGTTTTTATTAAAACTGTTGAGAGAAATATTGACTTGACGAATGGAAGGGTGAAAAAGGATAGCACGACGACACTCATCGAGATAAAAACCGCTCGTGGTAATCATCACCTTAAAACCTAATGCGTGGGCACAATCAAGATAATCACCAAGATTTGACAACACCATCGGGTCACCCATAACGTGCAGGGCTATTTCATCAGTATATTCTCGCAACTGAACCAAAATCGATTCAAAAAATTCGAGGCTCATAGTTTGAATCGGCAGTTGCTTCGGGGGACAAAAGCTGCATGCTAACCCGCAAATATTGGTAATTTCGATATAGGCGCGATAAAATTTCACGGCAAAAAGCAGACAATTCCTGCGGTAATAGCAACATTGAGAGATTCCACACCACGGTGCATCGGGATGGAGACACGCAATGTTGAGAGTTCTTCGATTTCACGGCTAACCCCTTCGCTCTCATTGCCCAACACAAAAATAGCACGTGAGGGAATTTGAAGGGAGTAAATATCATCCTGTGCGTGGGAAGAGAGAGTAATAACGCTTGCATTTTTAAGTGGTAAAACATCACTCAACGTCTCACAGTAATAAATGGGAATTTTAAACAGCGTCCCTGCACTTGCTTTCATCACAAGCGGCGAGAGCTTGGTACTGTTTCGTTTTGGTAAAATGATTCCATCGATACAACTTGCCGCACACGAACGGACAATCATCCCTAAATTTGCAGGATTATTAATTCCATCCAGTGCCAATAATCGAAAATCGTTCGGAAAATCATCCGATATATTTTGGGCATTGCGATAGTTTTGTGCTTCCACATCCAGCGCTACCCCTTGATCTTGGGAACTGTTTTTTGAAATCCGAGAGAGAGAATCTTTGGTATGGTATTTAATCTCTATCCCTCTACGTTGGGCAAGGGCTAAGATTTCCTCAATCGTCTCATCGGTACGGTTACTTTTAGAGAGGTGAAGCTTATGGACTTTTACACTCGTATCTCGCAATATCTCCACTGCAACATTACGCCCATAAAGGGTAATGAGCGAATCAAAAAACGCTTTCTTCTTTAAATATTCAGGTGAATCAATCATCAAATTTTAGACGCAATCGCTTCCGCAGTAAATCCAAAATGTTTAAAGAGCTGATCCGCCGGTGCACTCGCACCAAAACTCTCCATTGCAATCACCGTATCGGCAAATCGGTACCACTCTAATCCACGCGCCGCTTCTATCGCTACTTTTTTCGTACTTGGTTTGATAATGGAATCGATATAACTTTGAGGCTGTTCAAGCAACAAATCAAAACACGGTACACTGACGACATTCGCGATTAATCCACGCTCACGTAACTCTGTTGCAGTTTCTATTGCGAGAGAAACTTCAGAACCAGAAGCCATCAAAGTGACCGTTGCATTGGCTTCTTCTATAAGTAAATAACCCCCATTTTCAACATCCCCCAAAACAGGTGCTGATAGTACAGGAAGATTTTGGCGTGAACAGACGAACGCACTTGGAGAATTTTTCATTGACAACGCTTTTTGCCATGATTTGACATTTTCAACCCCATCTGCCGGACGATAGACGTAAAAATTCGGTAATGCTCTAAATTGGCTCAAATGTTCGATAGGCTGATGCGTTGGACCGTCTTCTCCTACTCCAATACTGTCATGCGTCCAAATAAAGAACTGTTGAATTCCAGAAAGTGCTGCAATACGGGCAGAAGGTTTGAGATAATCGCTAAAGACAAAAAATGTTGCACTAAACGGGAGTATAGGACCATACAATGCCATCGCATTGGTAATCGATGCCATCGCGTGCTCACGAATCCCAAAATGGATATTTTTACCTTTTGGAAATTCACCCATATTTACTAGTTCTGTTTTGTTGGAAGGAGCTAAATCCGCTGAACCGCCTAAAAATCCCGGAATTGCTTTTGCAATGGCATTGAGAATGATTCCATTTGTGTTACGTGTTGCATCGGCTTTTTCAAATAC
>Ga0208103_1000304_pt1 | contig 20279 bp, 26 predicted proteins | sample CryBogmetaGMA75M_FD_184550 | JGI IMG/M metagenome (GOLD analysis project Ga0208103, IMG submission 184550) | Freshwater microbial communities from Crystal Bog, Wisconsin, USA - MA7.5M (SPAdes) | ecosystem: Environmental > Aquatic > Freshwater > Lake | place: Crystal Bog, Wisconsin, USA... | reverse complement strand
AATAGCTCCAGTACTAACTGGGCTTTTTTCTTTGCACTTTTTCTCTGCTGTTTTGCCATTAGGTTGGTAAATTTAAGCTTAAAAAGTGCTAACATTTAATTGAGGCTAATATACCAGAACATTAACAAATTGCTTTCAATCCTCTAACTTTTCCCGTATATTTGTTCTTATAATTTCAAATTATGTTAACCAAGGATAGTGTTTTAAAGACCATCTCAAAGCTTCCTGACAACTTTGACCTTGATGAATTGATTGACAAACTTATATTTATTGATAAGGTCGAAAAAGGATTAGACCAATCAATTAAAAATGAAGTTGTATCAGAGTTCCAGGCAAAGAAGAAGCTAGCCAAATGGTTAAAATAAATTGGACGAATTTCGCCTTGCAGGATCTTAATGAAATTGCGGAATTCATTTCAAAAGATTCGATCCGGTATGCGCAAATGACCGTCAAAAATTTATTTGAATCCCCTTCCCTACTTAAAACACATCCAAAAGCTGGAAGAGTTGTCCCAGAATTTAATGACGAAAATTTTCGTGAAGTGATCCGGGGAAGTTATCGAATAGTTTATCGAATTGTAGATAAAAACAGAATTGATATTTTAACTGTTCATCATTCAGCGAGGTTAATTGAAAACTCACTTTTATTTAAAAAATAATTAATACTACAGTGGCAAACGAGCCTGCAACCGCAACAATGCTAACGCAAAGTCGCTTTGCAAAGGCTCTGCCTTTGCTGCGTTTAGCGGCGGCACGTTAGGCGGCATTAAATTTAACTTAGAAGTCCCTTAAAATTGACAATAATAAACTCACCATTAAAATCTATAATTATGAAGACGATTATTAATTTCTATGTTTTTATTCATTTTATTATGTGCACTGCCCTTACCCAGACAACAAAACAAAAACCAACCGCAGCCAGTAATAATCAAAGTCATCAGACTTTTTATTTTCGTGGTTATGGACCATGTAATCTAACAAATGAACTAAATGAGAAAGAAATTAAATCATTTTTAGATTGCATCAGTAATGATACCTCCCTGGCTCAAATTCGTTATGACTTCGATCACCCAGATAAAAAACTTGCTCCTTTAGTTAAAAAATTATCCGATGAAAGTAAATCTTGTATATTAAAAACAGCTAAGTTCAGCCCAGGACCTAAAAGTTGTCCAAAGAACCAAGAAATTAAATGATAATCATAAAAAGGATTTTTGCTGATTTCAGAAATCAATTGAAAAATTTAACGCCGCCTAACGAGCATGCAGCCTCAATGCGGGGTAACGAGGTTAAACGTACTGGTTTTGGCTGCTAAAATGGAAACGAAACTCGAATATATAATCTGCTAAAGCCCGCACTGCGGCTGCAAGCGGGGCGTTAGTTGAAATGGAAATTTTGATTTTCCCAAATAGTCAACTATTTTTGTTTTATGATCAATAAGGAAAATATTGTCAACATACTTAAAGCTAATAAGTTAGACTTATTAGCCAGGTATCATTTGAAGTCAATTGGAATCTTTGGCTCCTTTACTCGAGAAGATTTCAAAGATGATAGTGATATTGATATTCTTATTGATTATGAGCAACCCATTGGAATTGAGTTTATTGATTTAGCTGAAGAACTTGAAAAAATTCTTAATCTAAAGGTAGATTTAGTTTCAAAAAATGGGATCAAACCAAAATATCTTGAAGAAATTCAAAAAGATCTCGTTTATGTCTAAACGGACTCCAAAGTTATTGCTTGAAGATATTATTGAATCTGCTGAGAAGATTCTTCAATACACCAAGGGTATTTCCTTTGAGGAATTTTCTAAAGACAATAAAACTGTTGATGCTGTAATAAGAAATTTTGAAATTATTGGAGAAGCATCGAATCTTATACCGGATGAATTAAAAGATAAATATTCGGAAATTGATTGGCACAGAATACGTGGGTTCCGTAATCGAATTGTTCATGATTATTTTGGAGTTGATCTTCTAATTATTTGGAAAATTATTTTTGATCAAATTCCTGGTCTCATCACTGAGATTACTAAGATCATCCCCTATTTCTGACAAAAAATTTCCACTTCAACTAACAAATCGCTAACCGCAACAATGCTAACGCAAAGTCGCTTTTCAAAGGCTCTGCCTTTGCTGCGTTTGCAGGCCAAACGTTGGGTCGCATTAAAAAAAGAATCCAACATTTGGAATTTACTATAAAAGTACTTATATTTGTACCTTATTAGTAACTTATAATTTTCAATTCCAATGAAAGCAGCAAATTTCACAGAGTTTAGAACAAGGTTAAAACAATACCTTGATGAAGTAGAGAAGAATAATGAAACCTTAATCATTAAAAGAGGAACTGGACATGGCGCCATTCTTATTTCCCTTGATGAATTCAATTCAATTCTTGAAACTGTTCATTTACTTAGTTCAAAAGCAAATGCTGATAGACTATATGAATCAATAAGCCAAATAAAATCAGGTAAAACAGTTCATCAAGAATTAATTGAAGAATAATGAAAATAATTTTCTCGAAGAATTCGTGGGAGGATTACATTTCCTGGCAATCTGAAGAAAAAAAGATGCTAAGGAAAATTAATGATCTTATTAAAGACATTCAAAGGACGCCTTACGAAGGTCTAGGAAAACCTGAACCATTAAAATATGATCTAACCGGATTATGGTCAAGAAGAATTGATCGGGAGCATAGATTAGTTTATAAAGTTTCTGGTGATGATCTTTTTATCTATAGTTGTCGGTATCATTACGATAAATAACAACGCGACCTAACAAACCGCTAACCGCAACAATGCTGGCGCAAAGTTTCTAAACAAAGGCTCTGCCTTTGATGCATTTAGCGCCCAACCGTTAGGGCATATAGAGTTATGAAATTTGGTTCCAGAATCAAAATTTTGTAACTTTGTTTAAACGTTTGAGCTATGACAACCTTGGATTAAAACATAATTTTCATCAATTGATTGAAAGCATTGAAAATGAGAGCCTTTTGCAGAAGTTCTATGAATTAATGTTACGCAAAAGAGCTTCTAAAGATGGTTCTTTATGGAGCAAACTACCTAAACAAGAAATTGAAGAGTTGCTATTATCAAATTCTGAATGTGAAGACCCCGCCAACCAAGTTTCTCATGAAGACATGAAAAAAAAATATGCTAAATGGCTCTAACCATTATTTGGTCTAAAAGGGCAACCTTTCATTTTGAAAAAATATTTTCATACTTACTTGGAAAAAACGCTTGCATTGACCAGTCTTCGACGAAATAGATTGACCAGCCCTAAGTGCTGGATATTAATAAGCTGAGGTGGTCAGCCAAAATCGGCAGAGGGTGGTCAGGAGCTCCGGTTTTTCCAAACAGGGCAATAAAATCGTTGATTTCAAATATGACCCAGATGGTAAGATTAGTAAAAAATATGAGTATAAATATGATACTATAGGAAGAAGGATTGAACAAAATCAGTACACTATAAACGGAAGTCAGGGCGAGGCCGGTTTTATCGTGCAGTTCACCGAGCAGAACGGCTTTGATTCCGATCCTGTGAGGATCAGCGTGAAAACAACAAAATATGACTTTCCCAATCTGAGTATAGTCGATTACAAATTTTACAGCGAGAATGGAACGGAAATAAGGCTGGGAGGCAGATCCAAACTCGAGCTGCTTATTCAGAACACGGGACAGGGCAAAGCCACCGATGTAAGGGTCAGTTTTTGCAACCCGGGCAATGTGTTTCCTGCAAACGATACTGTGTTTGGGTTTCCCGAGATAAAACCGAACGGGACCCAGAAAGTCACCTACGAATTTTTTACCAACAAACGGTATTCTCTACCTACGATCCCCATTTCAGTAATCCTCGCAAATGAATTAAATACGATCGGAGAGACCAAGACTTTCACGGCTTACTTGAACCGTTCCGTGTCGGACCCACAGATGGTCAGCCTGAATCCCATCGAACAGGCGAAAAAGATCACGATCACCGAAGTTTCCTTGACACCTTCGGTTGACAGGAACATTCCACGTGTCGTTGTAAAATATCCCAAACGATTCGCATTGATTATCGGCAATGAAGACTATGCCACGTATCAGCGATCCATTTCGTCAGAGATCAACGTGTTATACGCAGTAAACGATGCTACGGTTTTCAGAGAGTATGCAATCACCGTTCTCGGTATCGAGGAAAAGAACGTATTTTTCGAGACCAATGCCACAGCCGGTATTATGTATCAGAAGATTGACCAGGTATGCAAAATCCTGGAGCGTGTCGGGCCTGAAGGAGAATTGATCTTTTTCTATGCAGGACACGGTCAACCCGATGAAATTACAAGGATTCCTTACCTGATGCCGGTCGACGTTTCCGCGTCAAACCTGCCTTCAGCCATCAAGCTCAGTGATCTTTATGCAAGGCTTGGGAGCACAGGTGCCAAACGAATCACTATTTTCCTTGATGCCTGCTTCAGCGGCGGCGGTCGTCAAAGCGGGCTGCTTGCAGCAAGGAGTGTCAAAGTCAAACCTGTCGAGAATGAAGTCAGCGGGAATGTTGTCGTGTTTTCAGCCTCATCGGGCGAGCAATCCGCCCTCCCCTTTAATGAAAACAGTCATGGGATGTTCACTTATTTTTTACTGAAGAAACTTCAGGAGACCCAGGGGAAGATCACCTACAAGGATCTTTCCGATTACCTGAAGGAGCAGGTTTCGGTGGAATCCATACGTTCAAACGGAAAGGTGCAGGATCCACAGGTGAACACAAGCGCAGAGGTTGCAAACAATTGGGGAGTCTGGATGTTTCAGTAGGGGTGATACTCCGGTTTTTCCAGTACGAATACGGATGTGCAAAATTTACTGTCCATCCAAACCCCTGAATTCTTTTAGGTGGGAAAACACGTTTATCCAGCTTATTATAATAGAAAATACCCAACTTCCAATTTGAGGGGTCATCATGCCAGGCATCGTACATTCCCTGACTCGGTTTATCATTTGGTTTCATGGAACAATATTTATTCTATTTATTTGGCTCTCATTTTATTTCCCTTGGGATCGTGAGTAAGTTCAGCAAGTCCGAGTTTCTCCATTAAAGGTGGAACATACATTCCGAACCTCCCACGAAGCCCATTCTTTAGTCCATACCATAAACTCACCAGCTTGATTCTGGAGCGACTTTATGACATCACGGGTGTCAGGGTTGGCATCAAAATAAAGACTCAACCAGCTACCCCAGAACTCCATATGAATGTTGTTGATGCCTTTTGGGCGGGAATCAGTAAAGTGAATACTAAAAAGAAGTATGAAAAGGTAAGTGAGTCTATTCCTATTCATAGTACTATTGTACTATTGACATGCTCTGTTCCATGCCTTACCTTTGACCCGTTAAACCTTAGCTATTCTGTGCCATTATATATGGCAGACCTGGAGGAATTTTGATATACCTAATAGATGATGATAAGTCGGTAAGACAGGCGTTTGAACTGTTTCTCAGATCTGCTGGATTGGAATTTCAATCCTTTAAGAATGCAAATAAGTTTATTTCAGTTTTCCGGCCCGGACCGAATGACATTTTAATTCTAGACCTAAACCTGCCTGGAATGAGTGGGTATGATTTATTGAAAAAATTCAAACAGGACGGGATCCTGATTCCGGTAATTGTAGTAACAGCATTTGATGAACCTCTAAGTCGGGAATACTGCAAGGAATATGGGGTTAAAGAATACCTGCTTAAACCTGTTGACGGAGAAGCATTGGTTGAGATTATTCATAAAACAATCAAAAATTAATTACTAAAATAAAAATTAAATCATTATTAAACCTAATCGTATGAAAAGAATATTATCATTATGCTTATTGTTATCAGTGTTCATAGGCTTTACGGCTAATGCACAAATTAACAAAACACAGTTAAGTCTGGATGTTTCACAGAAATATCAGACTAATTATGCGTTATTGTCCCAATTTACCTGGAATAGGGAAATTGTGGCATCCAAAGACGGGAAGCCAATAATATCAACCCTGAGTTCAGTTACTATAGGCCCTGACGGAAAACCGGTTGCCCAGTTGATCGAAAAAGAATCCAATGTCCAGAAAAAACCCGGAATCCGTGGAGCCATACAGGACAAAGGAGCATCTGAGATGAAGGACTATGTTAAGAATGCTGTCGAGTTATCCGAGAAATATATTTTCATGAGCCAAGGGCAGATGGTTGACCTATTTAATAAAGGCACATTGTCGGAACTTAACAATGTGCTCAGAGCAGAAGCTTTTAATTTCCTGGTCCAGGGCGACCATGTAAATTTTTCTTTTGACCAGTCGTCTTTGCAGTATATGAAACAAAGCTTTTCAACTGTAATGAATGGTGATCCTGTGAAGGCTGATGTGGTTTACCAGGTTGTCAACGGCGTGAATTTCGCAATAACTATCACCTTATCCCTGCCTGCCAAGAGTTTAACTGTTATAGCTACGAGTTCACAATTCGCAAAGAAATTGTAATCAATCCCATTACTAACGATTGTATCAATAATTATTAAATACCATGAAAAAACTGATACTTGTTTTTGCCGTCTGCCTTGTGCCAATGCTGATACAGGCACAAAAAACCGTAGAAATCACACCCATGGCCGGATATGTTTTCGCTTCAAGAATGAGCGGTTCAGGAGGCTATGTTCGGTTTCCCGATGCTGCCCAATATGGGGGCATGATATCCATTGGAATTAGTCGTGTGATCGATTTTGACTTATTATATAGCCGTATAGATACCAAAGCCCAGGAGAATTTCATTAATTATCCTTACCAGGAAATTCCTCTCAGTATTAATTATATGAATATTGGATTTACAAAGAATTTTCGCATCAGTCATACTGTTTCACCATTTGTAGGTCTTAATGTAGGTGCATGCCTCATGGCGCCTAAAAGCAGTGGATATATGGATGACTGGTTTTTCGACATCGGTTTAAATGCAGGTGCCAAGATATATATCGGAAAGCATTTCGGAATAAGATTGCAGGCACAGGCAATGACACCGATACAGTCTGCAGGATTTTCATTTTTTGTTGGAAGCGGCGGCTCAGGTGCCGGTATGTCTGTATCATCTACAATGATACAATGTGGATTCACCGGTGGCCTCATTTTCAGGCTTGGTCATGTGGCTGATGCAAACACTACAAAGATTACTTACTAAAAAATCGTACCAGGAGTAATTACTTAAAATACATAAAATATGAAATTCCTCAGATTGACATTAATTGCTGCCGGGATTCTTGCCATGGTATCATGCTCGAAATACCCTCCTGCCTCAAGCCGTTTGCTTGAAGACCTTGCTGTGCTGACACAGTATGATGTAAACACAAACTTCGGGCTCTGCAAAACATACAGCATTGTCGATTCCATCTATTACATCACTGGAAAAGACAGCAGTATGGTCCTTACTCCCAGCGCAAGGCTTGTTCTGAACCAGATTATCGGGAACATGAATGCAAGAGGATTTAAACAGGTGGCCAAATCGGCTAAGCCTGATCTCGGGATCAATATAGCTGCCATTAAAACAACCACAACCACGATTTATTATCCAGGATGGTACTGGGGATATCCGGGCTATTACTCACCAGGTTGGTGGGGCTATGGAAACGGATATTATTATCCTTACTATCCCTCATATTATACTTCATATTCGGCAGGCACCCTTGTTATGGAAATGGTGAACTTTAAAGCGATAACCCCTTCGGGCCAGGTTCCTGTGGTATGGGATGTGTTTATTCGCGGACTATTCACAAGCACACATACAAGCAGTGATGTTACAGGCGCAATTGACCAGTCTTTTGCTCAGAATCCTACAATTAAAACAAGCTTATAAAAACGATGAAAAATGAAAAAGCCATGAAGAAAATATTCTTATTTCTGATGATAAGTCTGCTTGTTTCAGGAACCGTCAAAGCACAACAGTATGACTCAAAATCATCACTTGGGTTCAAACCCTCTTCTTACTATTCCTTCGGATGGAATACCCTCTGGACAATAGGCGATTTTAATAAATGGGTAGGTAACGGAAGTCCGGCCGGGTTTAACCTTGGAGGCCGGTATTTCATTGCAGGCACAAATTTTGCAGCAGGTTTCAATATTCAATGGCAACGTGTTTGGCAGGATTATCCTGCACAGACATTTTATGCCGCCAACGGTATCGCTTTAACGGCCATGAATTACCGTTTCACATGGATGGTTCCCTTCCAGGCTGCAGTTGATTACTATTTCATGCCTTCAAAGATGATTTCGCCCTATATCAGCCTTGGAATTGGCGGTGATTACATGGAACATCACCTGCTGATCCAGGAATATGATATTTCTAAGACGTACTGGGATTTCTCGCTTACCCCTGAAATAGGTGCACTGATAAAATTCGGGGCCTTTAGTAACTGGGGCGCAAATATTGCTTTCAATTACAAATGGACGACAAACCGGATTGATCTTTACAACGGTAATGCATTAACAAACCTTCAGATGCTTCAACTCAGGATTGGGCTTTGTATGTTTATAAGGTAAACCTTCACTTATCGGAAAAAACGCTTGCATTGACTAGTCCTCGCCGAAATAAATGGACCAGTCCTAAGTATTGGATATTAATAAGTTGAGGTGGTCAGCCAAAATCGGCAGAGGGTGGTCAGGACCTCCGATTTTTCCAACAAGCTTCTGGATTCGTAAAATAAGTGATTTTCATTATTATTGACTTTATGTAATAATATTTCATAAAGAATAAGAGTTTTTCATACTTTTGCAATAAGCAATTTTCGCAATACATTATGAAAAGCAACAACATTTCACAAGAGATAAGTGTTTTTCAGGGTAGAACCGTTCCTGAGGAGGGCACATTGGTAGGGTATGGGGCAATAATTACTGCATATAAACTTCCAGTACCGACCCCGATGCAGCTTGCATTAATCAGCAGAAAGCACAGGCAGTACAAAACTTATGGATGGCTGGTTTTTACTATAAGACACCAACCTGAAGATAACTTATACTCTCACCTTGTCTTTGCTTTAAAATATGAAGGGGTTAACATATTAGCATTTAAGAAGCTATTTGAAGCGACACAGCCCAGTATTATCGAAGAATGGATTCGTAAAGAGCCGCAGAGCCAGTACGGTCGGAGAATCTGGTTTCTTTATGAATGGCTTATGCAAAAGTCATTACAGGTTCCCGATCTGCGGGAAGGAAATTACATTCCACTGCTAGATGAAAAGCAACAGTACGCAAGTCCAAAAAGCATCAATTCAAGCCGACACCGAATTAAGAACAACCTGACAGGGAATGTTAACTTTTGTCCGCTCATTAATAAAACCGCCAGACTTGAGAGGTATATTGCTGAAAACCTTGCCGATAAAACCAGTATTGCCATTAGTGGAGCGCATAAAGATATATTGTTACGTACGTCGGCATTCCTGTTACTGAAAGATTCGAAGGCATCCTTTGCGATTGAAGGCGAAAATCCCACCCACAACAGGGCTGTTCGGTGGGGTAAAGCCATCGGTCAGGCAGGAAGTAAACCTCTTAGCAAAGAAGAACTGCTCAGGTTACAACAAATAGTAATTGATGACAACCGATTTGTTCAAATGGGATATCGCACAGAAGGCGGCTTTATTGGAGAACACGACCGTAATACTGGCGAGCCTTTTCCCGAACATATCTCTGCCCGATGGCAGGATATTGAAACCCTGATGGGGGGCCTGCTGGAATCTGCCAGGCAAATGGAATCTGCGTCATTCAATCCAGTTCTGACGGCAGCCCTAATTGCTTTTGGTTTCGTATTTATTCATCCGTTTGTTGATGGTAATGGACGGCTGCATCGATATTTGATTCATCACATATTAACAACGATGAAATTTACTCCTCAAGGCATTATTTTTCCAGTGTCTGCTGCCATTTTAGAACGCATTTCAGATTACCGAAAAGGATTGGAAACTTATTCTCAGCCCCTTCTTGATTTCATTGAATGGAAGAAGACCCCCAAAAACAATGTGGAAGTCCTGAACGACACCATAGATTACTATCGGTATTTTGATGCCACGGCACAAGCCGAATTTTTATTTGAATGCGTTGATTCTACTATCAATACAATCATACCAGATGAAGTATCCTACCTGCAAAAGTACGATGCAATGAAATTATGGCTGGATGATCGTTTTCAGATGCCAGATAAAACGGTTGCACTATTAATAAGGTTTTTGGCGCAAAACAATGGCAAGTTCTCCCAAAGAGCAAAAGAAAAAGAATTCGCCACCATCACGGAGAAAGAAGTAAAAAACATCGAAGAAGCATATACGGAATTTTTCGGATGACACCCTACCTTTGCCACTATCCAACCCGAATCAACTCTGGTGAATGCCCGAAAAATTGTTGGCTTTCGTAACCGTCTAATCCATACATATTACGCAGTGGATCAGACAATGATTTGCTCAATCCTGACCAACTGAAACAGCGAGATTGCAGTATTAAGGTTAATAAGGATATCAAGATCACTATCCAGCCTGTATTCATTCCTCGCGTAAGAACCGAATATTCCGATTCTTACAGGATTATACGGCTGGAGATAATCAACAATGATCTTATTTTTTTCAGGATCAAGCATCTATTAAAAATGTTTGAACAAAAAGCCGACATTTTTGCCGGCTTGTCCAGTAAGGCTCCCCTTACTGCTCAATGTTGCAACGATTGGAGTTCCTTTCAAAACGAATAAAAATCACAATTTCTTGTAGTTACATAGATTCAACAATCAGCCTTCCTGATTTCCGGTGAGATTCTGAAGAAGGATTTCAACCAAAACCGGCGGAAGGTGGTCAGATAATCCGTTTTGTCCAGTTTGATATCAATTTGAATAAACGGCTTGACTGACAAGCAGGGAAACGACAATAAAATAGATAACCATGAATGAACCCCATGCGATGAGGTCCGCTTTCCGGCTGTAAACAAAAATTTTGCTGCTACCGCTATGAGTTTCTTTAAAGAAAATCGCTGAAAGCGTAATGGCAAGAAAGATCATAAAAAAAGTAAGGATGTGTATGCTGTCGATAAGACCGAAAGTGGTCCGGTCAGGCACCCTCGAATCAAGTGTGATCTTGCTGGCAATCGCCGCCCAGAGTGCTCCGACTGCGATGGCGAACCGCGGACTGGTCTGTCTCACGTCGATCAGGAAACAGCACATCCCGACCAAAAAAGCAATGATCACCCCGGAAAACATTTTGAAGAACAGCATCCAGTGATTGGTCCTTTTGATGGTAATATCTATCCGGATGAATGAATAGGAACTGCCTTTTGTTAATGTCGGATCACCAAATGTGGTAGAATAATCATGAATGGGTGAAGATATTTCGAAATTTGTCACTCTCCATTCATTATTGTAAAAAGTGGGATCAATTATGGAATTCTTCCTGTCAGGTAAAAAAACCAGCTCGCCGGTATCCAAATGCGCTGATTCAAGGTACATTGTGAGCATTTGCTTATCGAATGGAAAATTCCTGATATCCCAATCTTTCATGACTACATTTCTCCATTTTTGCCTGTTCCAGTAAAGTCCATTCTTTTTTTCCAAAGCAAATTGCAACAATTCTGTTTTTTTTGTAGACATGAACTCTATGTCATTCTTAAAATCCAACGTACTGTCTTTATAAATCATCCAAATCCAGAAATTTGAAGTGAAGCATTTTTCGCTAATATTTATATCATCGATCGAGTTGATAAACATCCCTATTTTACATGTGTCTGGCTGAGCGGATGAGGCGATCGAGGCCATTAAAAGCAAAGCCGATAATAATAATCTGGGTGATTTCATCTTTTGTTGTTGATCTTTATTGATTATCATTTGGGTGTAACAAGTTTCATCTTTTCGAACAGAGATCATTGTTGCCTGAATTTAACACTAAAGATGACAGTTCGAAGGTATCAAAAATCGGGATACCTAAGCGCCTATACCCATAACTTTATTCTCAAGAAAAAAGAAGTAAAAATCTATCTCAAAGAAAGTTAGGATTGGTTAAAAGTGGGTCGTTTGTTTTAACAATGTGTTAACTGAAAAGAAAATAGCCGTGTATGATATTGAAATACACAGCTATACATTTATATCTTGCTCCCCTTACTGTTAAAAGTTGCAATCACATGATATCATTCCTGGTGGAGTAAACCCTTAATATTATATTAGTTATCTGTCCCTTCTGTGTCTTGCAAATGTTTGCCCAATAGTTGGCAGGTCCTTGCAAAACAAGTTACAATTGTTTTACAAGAGTTCTGCAAAATGAAAATCCGGCCTGATGCTAATTTTATCGTCCAAAACCAGTAAAGGTGGACAGATTGGAAAAAACGCTTGCTTTAACCAATAGGGTTTCAGCTTTGATATGATTTTCGTTATTTTTCTTTCATGTTTTTTATTTATCCCAATTTTATTAATTTTTAACCCACTAAAACAAAGTAAAATGGAAACAAGACAAAAAAAGACAATTTTTGCAAAAGTTCCAAGTTGGCTATTAGCATTTCTGACTATGATTTTATCAACGATTTTGTTATTCGCTATTGGCGAAGGAACAAAACAGGAGTATTTAGCCTATGGTGTATATGATTTAGTAATTGTCGTTGGTTGCTATTTCATAGTCAAACAAAACCCGGGAAGCATCTGGTATGTACTTATCATTAGTAACCTGGCGGGGATTTTACCTGCTTTCATTGAGCATAATTTTTGGATAACCACGATGTGGATGCTTGTTTGCACTGGATGGGTACTTTCAATACTTGCTGCAATTGCAGGAATGCTTATAGGGAAAAAGAAAGCCGTTTCTGATAATCCCTAATCTATTAAAGTTTGACTAATTAGTTTTCATTAGAAGATACCTGTATTGGCGTGACAGGCAGAGACAATCCTTTCGCTTCGCTCCAGCTGAGGTCAGAAATTGAAATTGGTGATTTGTCCTCAGATTCTGGCGTGAATCTGGCGTAAAAGAAAAAACCACCTACGAAAATCATCGTAAGTGGTTCATTTTGAGGCTCCCCTTACTGCACAAAGTTGCAACTGGATGACTCTTCATTTATTTAACCCTATTGCCATTTTATAGGCCAAGGCAGCGTCGGGAAGCGGTGTTAGAGAATCTAACAAAATATTGTAAGTTCCTTTTTCTGATAGTTCGTCAGCAACTTTTTTAATTAAAGCTAAAGTAGCTTTCATCAAACTTGAACCCAGGCTTAAACGGGCAACACCCAAATCCTGCAGTTCACGAACAGATGGAGGTAATCCTGCCCCGATTCCGGGGTTTGCAAGAATATTAATCGGGGCACTAATTTCCTTAACCAGTGTTGAAATCGTTTCTTTTTCCCATACAGGCTGAATAAATATGCAGTCCGCACCTGCCTCCCGGTATTTATTGCCGCGTTGTATTGATTCTGATAATTTTTCCCGAGGCGAACCTGGCGAAGTATAGAATGAATCAGTCCTTGCATTAATTACTAAATGAAAGCCCAGTGAATCTGACAATGCACGAATGGCTGATATTCTTTCACAAAATTCCATCTCGTCAATTAATACCGGATTTAAATCAATACTGTCTTCAATGTTTATTCCAACAATTCCTGTTGCAATTATCTTTTTGACCGAATCAATTATTTCATTTAAATTTTTTCCATAACCGGCCTCAATATCTACAGTTACCGGAACTTGTACTTCATTTACGATCCCCGTTATAGCTTCAATCATTTCTGACAATTGTATTACCTGACAGTCGGGATAACCTAAAGAGGCTGCTATTCCCATACTTGTTGTTGCGATTGCTTTATAGCCAGATGCTTCTATTAATTTAGAACTTCCGATGTCCCACGAGTTTAACAGAACCAAAATTTCTTTGTCTTGATGAAACTTCAAGAATATTTCAGCTTTTTCCTTTTGAATACTTGAAACCATCGTGTGGAGGTATAAATTTCATTAAAGTCTTTTAACCACCGCCTCAATCGTTTTTTGTCCCCGATAAATTACTGACCGAAGCGTCGGGCAGGGGAAAAATCTTACATTCGGATTACAAACTACCCCCTGGGTTATCATTCTCGTGCATTTGAATTGGCCAACGACATTGTGTATAATCTTTCTAAATAAACACAAAAATACTGTTGATATTTTCCATTAGTTCCTGATTAACAAAATTTAACATCTCCGGTCATTCGCACAAGTTGCTCATTGACCACCTCTCAGCCGATTTGACAAGACCAGTCTTGGTCAAGAATCAATGAACTTACCGTCGGTGGTAATGGCTCTTTATGAAGGGATCTTTTTTGAATCCGGAATGGTTGCAACAACTGTATCCCTTGCCAGGAAAAGAAAAAGCCGACCTTTCTGCCGGCTTGTCCAGTAAGGCTCCCCTTAATGTACAAAGTTGCAACTTGATGACTTCCTTTCTATAGACATAAAGTATTCAATTTCTGATTTTTCTGCGGGAATGAGTGTGGCATCCTGACTCTTTTCGTAAAAAATTTCCAACTTATAGGGGGTTAAAACAAATTTATCCTAATGTTATTTCTAAATAGTTATATATTTGAAAGTCATTGAAATTATGATGACACAATGAACCCAAATCGATAAGGGGACCTTGAAAATACGCTATGATTTTTACCCATAAAAAGAAAAAAAATCATCGAAATTGTTGATAGCAGAATATCAGAGGCCCATGAGGAACGGCAATTTAATTATCAATAATATTAATTAAGCAAAAATGAAAGTACCGATTCAGTTTATTTTTATTTCACTTGCCCTGTTTGCCTGCAACCAGGCTTCAAAACCTTCAGAAAATTCAGGTGCATCAAACCAGAAGGATTCAGTATATGAGGTAAAAACCGGGGGTAATAAATACATTTTAGTTGAAAACAAATATAAAGTCTGGACAAAAAAAATAGGTGATGGCCAGATCAAAGTTTTGTTACTTCATGGAGGTCCGGGTTTTTCTTCCATATACTTTGAATGCTTTGAAGATTTTTTACCCAAGGAAGGGATTGAATTTTATTATTATGACCAGTTAGGTTGTGGCAACTCTGACATACCTTCAGACACCTCACTATGGACCGTCTCGAGATATACTGAAGAGGTGGAGCAGGTAAGAAAGGCGCTTGGACTTGACAATTTTTATTTATTGGGCCACTCCTGGGGCGGTATGCTGGTGATGGAATATTTGCAGAAATACCAAAGTCATGTTAAGGGAGCGATAATATCAAATATGACTGCGGGAATGAAAAGTTTTACATCCTATACGGCACAGTTGAAACAAAAATATTTTTCTCCTGCTGAACAAAAAACATTCGATTCACTGGACTTGTTAAAACAATATTCTTCTGCCAAATACCAGGAACTGCTCATGAACAATCTTTATGGCCGCGTTATCTGTCGACTAAACCCCTGGCCGGAATTTCTTATCAGGGGGTTCAGCAAAGTCAATGAGTCAATATATATTCAGATGCAGGGAGTGGATGAATTTCATGTAACTGGTAATTTCAAAAATTGGGAAATGTGGGACCGTTTGTCAAACATCAAAGTGCCTACCCTTGTCATTGGTGGTATTTATGATGAAATGAACCCGGAAGATATCAGGAAGGAAGGAGAACTTATTCCTAACAGCCGGACTTATTTGTGTCCAAATGGGAGTCACATGAGTATGTATGATGACCAGCAGAATTACTTTAACAGTTTGATTGGCTTTCTAAAAGATGTTGAGACCAATAAATGGAAAAAACGCTTGTTTTGACCAGCCTTCGCCGGAATAACATGACCAGCCCAAGGCATTGGTTGTTAACGGGTTGGCATGGTCATGCAAAATCGGTAGAGGGTGGTCAGATACTCCGGTTTGTCCAGCCAATGGCAAAAACAATATTTAATTCTGGTCAGGTTCATTAACCGGGTATCAAAGGATGCCAGTAGGGGAAATGGCTTTGAATTTCTCTCATAATCAGCCCCTTGATTTCCCCTGATTCTGGCGTATTTCTGGCTTCAACCAATATTTTTCGGACCTGCAATTGAGGATCTTTACCAAGGGGACCACAATGTTTCTCAGATGAAATACCGGGAAGTCAACACGGAGATCCTGGAATTCCTGCAGGAAACGGAAGTAATTTGTTAAGGAAGCATTTCGCTAGATTATTTCTCACCGTAAATAACAAGAGCACTTGAATCCATTATAACATTCCCCTCAGAATATTTTTGGTTCAAGGTCTTATATACTTCTGCTTTTATTTTTTCATTCATTCCATAATCAGCATTGCTGAGTGCAGCTACAATAGGAGTACCAACCTCAGTCATCATGTTCCAATAAACATCAGTTGTTTTGAAATTTAATTCTCCGACAATTTCTTTTTCAGAAATATTCTTCAATCCTGCTTGTGAGAATAAATCAGACATGAAACCATCCTTAGCACAGCGAAACATTCCGGTAGAACCAGGTAGTGGTTGAGGTAACTCCATGTTTCTATTTATAATGCCCATAGTAGCTGTCACCCAAAAATTTTTTTCCGGAACATTCCAAACAGCTGTGGCAATTTTTCCTTTGGGTTTAAGAACACGAACCATTTCTTTAGCGGCCAATAACATGTCGGGAAAAAACATAAAACCCATACGACAGCTTATGGCATCAAATGTATTATCAGCAAATGGAAGCTCACAAACATCACAAGCCTGAGTTTCTATATTTTTTATTCCTCTGCGGGTTGCATTCTCAAGAGCAATTTCAAGCATGTTCGCCGAAAGATCAGTGATAATAACTTTACCTTTGGTTAGCATTGTTGCGATTGTCAATCCCGGCTCCCCTGTTCCTGCAGCTACATCTAAGATAATATCTGAAACTTTCGGATTGAGCAGACGAATGATTTCATCACCTATGGGTTTTAAAAAATCCATATTTAGGTCATCCCATTTTTTCCATCCGAAGGAGAATTTATTCCATGACGCCTTTTGCGCTTCCCTGATTTGTTCTGATTGTGATTCCATGATATTTATATGTATTGTCAGAGTTATTTTGTTATTGTTTGCTGATATTTTGAGTGTTCTCCAGGTATGTCTCGTCCTAAAAAAACCTTACACAATGTACGAAATTGGATTTTACTTTTTGAGTAATGACGCAACATTGGCCACCCGCTCTCCAAGTGCCATTGCTTCTTTAAGAGCAGTTTCATTCACCGGATCCAATGCGGTAACTCCTACCATTCCAAAAGGCCCATTCAAGGGACCGGCAATTATCATTCCTGCGTTCAGCAAAGAAGTAATAAGTGAATGGATAACCTGCTCTTTCCCGCCTGTTTCACTTCCACCGGTTGCGAAAGCTCCGCCGACTTTGTCGGGGGTTTTCGCCACAGCTTCTACTCCTGGAATTTTTTTTGCTCCTTCCACCACAGCGTTTGCCATTTTTTCAGTATTGCCCGTGGATGAATAATAGACAACCAGGACATTGATTTTCAACTGGTCGGCGGAAACCGTGGTTTGTGAAAACGACAAGGAAACCACCAGTGACAGCCAGCAGATCATTAATATTGAAGATTTCATTTTCATAATTAAGAGTTTATTTGTACTTTTCTTCTACAAATCTAAATGATATTCTTTTTTAATGCTTCAATTAATTTGTCAGCAATAATTGTGAACATATTCGAAAAGAAATTATAGAAAATGCCCCCCAATTCAAATGCTTTCTAAGCAACTTCTAAAAATCGTATAAATATAAAAATTAAAAGCACAATATGATATTATGAAATATATTTGGTTTCTTTGTTGGGGGATTATCAATTCTATTTAACACCCTTAAAAATCTTTTAAATTGAAATGGGAAAGGCAATTTCATTAAGTTCGTTGTTTATAATTGTTTCATTGAGCCACATTTTTATTACTGGTTCCTGTTTTTGCCAATCCTGCCCCGGTATGGAAATAATAACCGACTCTCGTGACGGACAAATTTATTCGACTGTACAGATTGGATCACAATGTTGGCTGCGAAGAAACATGAACTTCGAAACGGATAACAGTTGGTGTTACGATGATGTAAAGCAAAATTGTGATATCTACGGGCGTTTATATGATTGGCAAACTGCGATTGGCTTGTGTCCTGCAGGGTGGCATTTACCAAGTGATGATGAGTGGACAATTCTAACCGCCTTTCTTGGAGGTGATTCTCTTGCGGGTGGGAAAATGAAAGAAGCTGGCACTGTACATTGGTTCTCGTCATGTAATTATAATAATGAAAATGGCTTTACTGCACTCCCGGGTGGTTATCGTTTAAGTAACAAGATATACAGCAACATCGGAACTTACGTATATTTCTGGACTTCAACAGAAATGTGTTATTTAGGTTGGCAAGAATCTTTAGACAAACTAAAACGTTTGGTAGAACCAAACATACCAGACGCTTGATAAAATGTTCAAACTGCAATAGTAAAAAACATGGCACAAATAAATCCTCACATCAATTTCAATGGCAATGCTGAAGAAGCATTCACATTTTACAAATCGGTATTTGGCGGAGTGTTCGCAAAGATTATGCGTTTCAAAGACCTTTCAAGCCCTGGATTCCCATTGGCAGAAAATGAGGCAAATAAAATTAAACAACTAAGTAAATTTTGTGTTTGATTAAAATAAAGTTAGCCAAATCAATTATGAAAAAAACGATTCTCTCTTTATTCCTTTTGCAAATAGCATTTTTATCATATGCCCAGTCTCCGGATTTAATTTTGATCAATGGCAAAATTTTTACTTCGGACACTACTCAATTATATATAGAGGCTTTGGCTATTAAAGACGGGCGAATTACTGCAATCGGCACAACGGTTGCCATTGAAAAATTAGCAAAAAAAAGCACTAAACATCTTAACTTAAATGGCATGTTGGTGGTGCCGGGTTTTAATGATGCACACAATCATTTACCTAATTGCCTTACCGGAAACGAAATTCCTTTGAATGAAAATGCAATGGACCCGTCCTGGCAATGGATATTAGATACGCTCCAGCAATTAACTAAAACAACGCCGAAGGGTCAATGGATTATGATACCCATTGGGCCAGCCATTTCCAACTCTTCTGTAGACACCCGTTTTGATTTAGATAAAATAACAACCAATCATCCTGTAAGATTATTATCTTGGATGGGTCATGTTTGCATTTATAATACGTTGGGCCTGAAAAAAATGGGTATTTCTGAAACAGCATCCGACCCCAAAGGAGGTTTTTACGAAAGATTGCCCGATGGCAAAACCCTTACAGGAAAGGCTATTGAAAAAAATGCGTACAATCCGAATACGAGTTATCAAAGGGTTGTTGCCATGCGTGACGAAAAAAAATTAGTGAGTGAATTGCAAGGAATCACTCAGGCAATGCTTCAATTGGGTATTACAAGTTATCAAAATATGTGCACGGGCGCAACTGCAGGAGACTATATAAAAATATGGCAAAAAGCAGGTTTGCCTTTTCGCCTGAGGCTGATTCGCTGGGGCGATATGAATCCGGACGGAACTTTGAGCATTCCAGGAATAGAATTGCCAAAAAAAACATCAACGCTGCCTTTGGTTACCGTTAGCGGTACAAAATGGTTGATGGAAGGAACACCGGATGAAGAATACGCCGAACAATTTGAACCTTATCCCAATCGGCCAAACTGGTATGGTAAGATGAACTATACTATGCCTGAAGTTGAAAAAATGATTAGAGAAGCCGTTAGTCGCCACGACCAGTTGATGTTTCATATTATAGGCGATAAATCAGTAGGAAAATTATTAGACCTGATGGACACAATGAACATTGATTGGAAACCACTTCGTCCACGGTTTGAACATGCTGATAAAATAGACTACCTGCCCAAATACCTGGAGCAGGCAAAACGGATGGGGATTATAGTTATTGAAAATCCCACGAATTTTAGTGAAAATCTTCCCGCCATACGTAAAACATCTCCTTTTGATATGGCGATGAAAACATTGCTGTTAAAAGGCATACCGTTAGGCATTGGGTCTGATGGGCCATTCAATCCTTTTGTAAATATCATGTTTGCAGTTACACACCCACGCCGTCCATCCGAAGCCATATCAAGAGATGAAGCAGTGATTGCATATACCGCTACTAATGCTTTTGCAGAATTTGAAGAACAGAATAAAGGAACGCTAACAGTTGGTAAGGTAGCAGACCTCGCAGTTTTGTCGCAGTGTATTAACCCCAATTAATGGAGCACAAAATAAGAAAGTTAAAAACAATTTTCCGGTCATCAATCAATTGCCTGATTCGCGAAGATATTGTATGGCCAGAACCTGTAAAGGGCAAGTAAATG
>Ga0208103_1000298_pt1 | contig 20700 bp, 16 predicted proteins | sample CryBogmetaGMA75M_FD_184550 | JGI IMG/M metagenome (GOLD analysis project Ga0208103, IMG submission 184550) | Freshwater microbial communities from Crystal Bog, Wisconsin, USA - MA7.5M (SPAdes) | ecosystem: Environmental > Aquatic > Freshwater > Lake | place: Crystal Bog, Wisconsin, USA... | reverse complement strand
CGAATTGAACCTCAGTGGGGCCAAGATGCTGGGCAAAGACCGGCAACATTTGAAAAACAGCCTGTTGGGTTTTTTTGTGTCAGAAGAAACAAAACCAATCTTCAATCGCTTTCTTGAAAAGGCATTTGAAAGCAAATCACAAGTATCATGTGAGGTAACGATGGATAGCGCGGGCAGTTTGCCTGTTCATATTTTTCTTACCGGCGTAGTTTCCGAAAATGGAGCACAATGCATAGTGTCAGCGTTTGATATTACGGAAAGAAAACGCCTGGAAAGCATCATCAAAACACGGAACTTAATTTTAGAACTTTCCTATCATTGTTCTTTGGATGAACTGCTACAAAAAACATTGGATGAGGTTGAAATTCTTTCGAAAAGTAAAATTTCATTCCTTCATTTTGTTGAAGAAGACCAGGTTACTCTTTCGCTGCAAACATGGTCAACGAATACATTGCAGAAAATCTGCAGTGCAGAAGGGAAAGGTCAGCATTATCCTGTGGATAAGGCGGGTGTATGGGCAGATTGCGTAGCCTCCCGTTCAGTATTGATCCACAACGACTATCTTTCACTTCCGCATCGAAAGGGGTTGCCTGTGGGGCATGCCCCTGTCATCCGCGAACTGGTAGCGCCGATATTCAGAAATGAGAAAATTGTTGCCATCCTTGGTGTCGGAAACAAAGAAAGCAATTATGATCAGGCTGATGTTCAGTCAATTTCCGAAATTGCTGATATCGTTTGGGATATTGCTGAGCTTAAGAAAGGCGAGGAAGAACTGAAAAAAAGCAATGAATTTAATCAATCGCTGTTGCAGACTATTCCATTCGGTTTGGATATTGTGGATGAAAATGGGAACATCCTTTTTTTTAATGACAATTTGAAACAGTATATTGGAGATAATTCTCTGGGTAAAAAATGCTGGGATTTGTATCGGGATGATAAAAAACAATGTTCCGACTGCCCGCTGCATTCCGGAATAACCATTGGCGAAACCAAAAAATATGAAACCCAGGGAGTGTTCGGGGGAAAGATCTTCGAAATTTACCATACCGGTATGATTTTTAATGGTCAAAATGCAATGCTCGAAGCCTTTATTGATATTAGCGAAAACAAGAAAGCAGAGAATTTGTTGCAGGAGAGTGAAAAGCGATACCGAACAACGATTGAAAGTATCAGTGACGCCTTTTTTACACTCGATAACGAACTGAGATTTACTTACTTCAACAAACAGGCGGAAGATCTTTTGTTGAAAAAAAGCAGTGATGTTTTGGGGAAACAGATATTCAGTGAAGTATTTAAAGAGGCAAAAGGAAGCGTTTTTGAAGAAAAATACACTCACGCTCTTACCGTTAAGGAAATATCCACTTTTGAGACGTTTTTTGGAATAGAACCCTATATTAACTGGTACGATGTGAGAGTTTATCCGGGAACGGAGGGAATTTCGGTGTTCTTTACGGTTATCACTGAAAAGAAAAAGGTAGATTCAGCGCTGCGTTTAAGCCTGTCGAAATACCAAACCCTGTTCGATTTATTCCCTGCGGGAATTTCGATATCTGATTCCCAAGGACAGATTATTGAAACAAACACCATCGCCCAACGCATGCTTGGCCTTGCGCCTGAACAGCAGAAACAGAGACAGATAGATGGCAAAGAATGGCAGATTATCAGGCCCGATGGCTCCCCGATGCCGGCATCGGAATATGCCAGCGTTCGTGCGCTCAATGAAAAATGCCAGATAGAAAACGTGGAAATGGGCATACTAAAGGGAGAAAACCAGGTAACGTGGATCAACGTTTCAGCTACGCCCATTCCGATTGAAGGATATGGTGTGGCCATTGTATATAACGACATTACTGCCCGAAAGCATGCAGAGCAGGAATTAATCAAGACAAAGGAACGAGCCGAAGAGAGCGACCGCCTCAAATCAGCATTTCTTGCCAATATGAGCCACGAGATTCGCACCCCCATGAATGGCATCCTTGGCTTTGCCGGATTGTTGAAAGAACCGAATCTTGCTGGGGAGGAGCAGCAAAAGTTCATCCGTATCATCGAGAAAAGCGGTAAACGCATGCTCAATATCATCAATGATATCATTGACATTGCAAAAATTGAGTCGGGTCAAATGGGAATTTCAATCGCAGAGTCGAATATCAACGAGCAAATCGAATACATCTATACCTTCTTCAAACCGGAAGCTGAAGCTAAATCAATCCATCTTTTCTTCAACAATTCTTTACCGGCAAAGGAATCGCTCATTAAAACAGACCGTGAAAAAATCTATGCCATTTTGACCAACCTGGTTAAAAATGCCATTAAATACACCAAAAAAGGTTCGATTGAATTTGGGTATACCATCGTAGAGACGCAGCATGCTGCGTCTTCTGATATGAATCCCTCTGCGTCAATGAATACCCCTGAAAAATTTCTGCAATTTTTTGTGAAAGATACAGGCATCGGGATTCCCAAAAATAGGCAGGAAGCCATTTTTGAACGTTTTATCCAAGCTGATATTGACGATAAAGCAGCTTACGAGGGCGCCGGTTTGGGTTTGTCGATTTCAAAAGCTTATGTGGAAATGCTGGGTGGAAAAATCTGGGTAGAAAGCGAGTTTGGAAATGGTTCAACATTTTATTTTACCATTCCTTACAATACAGAGAAACAGGCATATAACACAATAGCACAGGTTATCTCTGCAGAAGATGAAGAAATTCACATTAAAGACCTGAAAATACTAATTGCAGAAGACGACGAAACCTCGGATTTGCTCATCACCTCTATGCTCAATAAAATCAGCCATGAAGTCTTGCATACTAAAACAGGAATCGAAACAGTTGAAATCTGTCGCAACAATCCCGACCTTGATCTGGTTCTGATGGATATCCGAATGCCCGGAATGGGTGGATATGAAGCCACCCGCCAAATCCGTCAATTCAACAAAGATGTAATCATCATTGCCCAAACAGCCTATGGACTCTCAGGAGACCGGGAAAAAGCCATAGATGCGGGATGCAATGACTATATCTCTAAACCTATCAATATTTCAGAGCTCAAAGGGTTAATCAGGAAGTATTTCAATCAGGCTTAGTCGTTGCTTCAGGCTCTTTATTTTGAGCTTTGGCGAAATAAAAAGAAATGTAAGTTATATATGTAAGTCTTCAAACCAATGAACTAATGACATAGTGCTAACCAGCATTTCATGAAAAATACCCATAACAAATCCGAATCCGAAATCCTTCGCCAGAAGGCCGAAGAGCTGCTGAAAAAGAAATCGCCAACAACAGTTTCTGCACTTTCTGAAGCTGAAACACTGAAACTCATCCATGAGCTGGAGGTACATCAATTTGAACTGGTAATACAAAACGAAGAGCTTAAGCTGCATCAGGTTGAGTTGGAAATACAAAATAATGAGCTCACATTGGCAAATGAGCAGGCGGAAACCGATGCAAAAAAATATACTGAATTATACGATTTCGCCCCGTCAGGATATTTTACACTTTCCAAGGATGGTACGATTATCGAGGTCAACATCAGTGGGGCAACTATGCTTGGCAAAGATCGTTCGAAATTAAAAAGCAACCGCTTTGGCTTTTTCGTTTCCAACGACAAACGAACGATTTTCAATCTATTTCTGGATAAGGTTTTTAGCAGCAAGGCAAATGAATCCTGTGATGTGACCCTGTCGACCCGGGGAAAATTGCCCATGTATGTTCACCTTACCGGCATCGTTGCCAGAAATGGAGAACAATGCATTGTAACCGTGGTGGATAATACTGAGAGCAGGATTATGACTGCACTGCAACAAAGCGAGCAACGTTACCGTGCCGTTGTGGAGTGGTCACCTTATTCGATTGTCATTCACAGGGATTTGAAAATAATTTATGTCAATCCCGCAGCCATTAAAATGTTTGGCGCATCATCTGCAGAAGACTTTGTTGGAACTAAAATATTGGATCGGGTTCATCCTGATTGCCATCAAATCGTGCTGGATCGAATACGCAGGGGGATTGATGATGGCATCAATGCACCGTTGACCGAGTTAAAATACTTCAAGTTCGATGGAACGATCATAGATGTAGAAGTACAGGGAACACCAATTACATACGACGGAGCCCTGTGTATTCATGCTGCCATGCGCGATATCACCGAACGCAAACAGGCCGAGGCAGCGCTGCGTGAAAGCGAAGCAAATCTGCGAATCTCTCATCTCTATACGCGCAGCCTCATTGAAGCAAGTCTTGACCCATTGTTAACTATCAATACTGATGGAAAAATTTCGGACGTCAATTCTGCAACTGAAAATGCTACCGGATTATCGAGGAACCAACTGATTGGGACAGACTTTTCTGATTATTTTACTGAACCTGAAAAAGCAAAAATCGGCTATCAGAAAGTGTTTGAACAGGGACAGGTGATTAATTATCCGCTCACTATTTGCCACGCATCCGGCAAATTGATCGAGGTACAGTACAATGCATCTGTTTTCAAGGATGAGCATGGAAAAATACTTGGCGTTTTCGCCGCGGCACGCGATATCACTGAGCTTTTGCAAGTGGAAAAAAAATTGCGTAAGAGCGAAAAAACACATCATTCTCTTTTTGAAATTTCATTACAAGGAATAGTTTATCAAGATTCTGAAGGATTGATCGTTAATGCTAATCCGGCAGCTCAGAGAATACTCGGGTTAACTCTTGACCAGATGCAAGGCAGAACTTCTTCTGATCCAAACTGGCGTGCAATGAAAGAAGATGGTTCTGATTTTCCAGGAGAGGAACATCCGGCAATGGTAGCGCTAAAAACCGGAAAAGTTATTCAAAATGTAATTATGGGGATATTTAACCCTGTTGATGAAATAGTTCATTGGTATCCGCCCTACCAACCCCGTCTTACTTCAATAGGGTTTTATCAATAAATTGCGGGAGGAGTTCTTTGAGGTGAGAGGATTTTGTGTCGTTGATATTGTTGATGACATAGGTAAGCCATTTCTGGGCATCGACTCCGCTTTTTTTGCAAGTGCCGAAAAAACTGTAAAACATTGCGATGCTCTCAGCCGCTTCATGATTGCCGGCAAAGAGGAAATTTTTCCGACCCAAAGCCAGGGGACGGATAGAATTTTCAATAAGATTACTGTCAATTTCCAACATTCCGTCTTTGAGATAATTCTGCAAACTGATCCATCTGTTGGCACAATATTCAAATGCCACACCAATGGGACTTTTCGGAAGAACCTTGTCCCTTTCATTATAGATGTAGGATCCAATCTCATTGATGATGGGCAGTGATTTTTCGAGCCTGAGTTCATGTCGCTGCTCATGGGTCATATTAGCCTCACGGGCCAGGGCCTCGATGGCATATAACACCTGGATCAGTTTTAATACTTTCGATGCCCGCTGCTGGTCGTTTGGAAGGGCTTTGTCGAAATAGCGCCTTGCGTGGCACCAACACGAGAGGTGGGTGATCCCGGCTGTTTCAGCCAGATGGGTATAGCCTGAATAGCCATCGGTTTGAATATAGCCCTTGAACTTTGATAAATCACGCAAAGGTTCTTTGGGAGAACGACCTTTATAGTATTCAAAGAGTACCGATTTCGACAAAGGAGCATGCCTTACCCACATATAGCCAAGGTGCAAGGTTCCGGGTTTATCTCTATCCTGGACTTTTATCGGAGATTCATCAATCTGCTGGTATATTTCGCTAAACACATACAGGCGATGCACAGCGAACAGGGGTTTGATGTGTTGGGCGCCAAGTTTGACCCACGACTCGAACGTGCTTGTAGGTATTGGAACCCCCATCTGGCTTATGCGCTGTTGAATCCGATAATACGGTAGATGAAAGATGAACTTATCGGTAAAGATCATTGACAATAGCGCGGCGCTGGCAATGCATTTGTTAATGGGCCGGTTTAACTGGGCAATGACTTGCTTTTGGTTACCCAGTTCATCTTCTTTGCTGATGTATATTGGACGGATGGTGCGGTTAATGTGCAGTTCTGCCGGTGTATAATCCAGTTCATCGGTTACCTCCCGGCCAATGCACACCATCCCGGTAGTATCTTCAGTGGGTTCAATAATGGTTTCAACTACTGGTAAATGAGATGGTAACGCCAAACGGCCCGGATGTTTCTTTTTAGCCTTTTTACGTTCGTACTCTATTCTGATGGTCTCACGCTCAGCTTCTACAGCCTGCTCAATCTCCAGGGCTTTTGGCTCAAACTCGAATTTGAGTTGTTCTGGAAAGGTTGATGAAATGAACCGTTCCCTTTTCGATCCGTAGATCATGCGCTGTAGCTGGGCATATTTAAACTTCTCGGCTGCAAGTTCCCCGGATAGTTTTAACAGCTCAGCGCTCTTATCAGAGATGACTGCATCTTTTTCAGAAATGGCTGCATCTTTTTCGGAAATGACTGCATCTTTTATGGCAAGTGCAGCTTCCAAAAAGAGCACTCTTTTTGCTAATGTTTCTGCTGTAAAATCTGTTGGTAGTTGCTGCCCTTGCATGCATCAAATATACGCATAAACCCTGAATTAACAAGGGTTTCAGCAAATATATTTGCAAATAAATTACTCAAATTTAAATCTCTTTTTTCGACGCATATCACCATATGACAGACCTTCCAAAAGCATCAAAAGCTCTTCTCTCTTCATCTCTTTGGACAACCCAGTAACGGCTGTACATTGGTCATACCTGCCCCTTTCCAAACGCTTATAAAAAAGAGCGAACCCATCGCCATCCCAATAAAGCAGCTTAATGTGGGTGCGGGTTTTGTTCAAAAAGATGAAAACATCACCCGAAACAGGGTCTTTCATCAGAAAATTCCGCACAATCCCAGCCAATCCATCGAAGCCATTGCGCATATCCGTGGACTGGCAGCACAGAAAATAGCGCAGGTTGGCGCTTAGCCCGAGCATCTAACCGTACACCTTTATACACATGCCACCCGGAAAAGTGAAAACCAGTTGTGCCTGGGCATCAGCAATCGGATGTTTTGAAGAGGCTTCAATGCTCACCTTGGGTTTGACCAGGGGCGACAACTCCACAAAAGATGGAGTCTTACGTGAGATTTTACGCTTCTTGCGTACCCAGTAAGATAATGCACCTTTGGAAAGCCCCATGGCTGTGGCGAACTCACGAAGAGATTGCCCGCTTTTTTCCCATTCATCCACTTTGGCAAACATTGCCGCTGACTTCGGTGTTTTCATGATACCCTGATTTGTTCAGCAAAGGTAAATCAGCTGTTCCTAAAGGGAAAGATGGGGTTGGTAGGGCGGATACGTTCATTGGATAAACATCAATGCATCTCCCTTGTTTAGTGATGGAGAATCCGCACCTCAAATGGTTTACACTGTTTTTGAAGACATCACTGAGCGCAGGCAGGCCGAGGATAAATTACAGAGGAGCCATGCCAGATACACTTCAATGATATCCAATATATCAGACGTAATCGGCATTATAGGAGCAGATGGCATCATGACATATAAAAGCCCGAATATCGAAAAATGGTTTGGATGGCTGCCTGAAGATCGTGTCGGCACCAGCGGTTTTTCAACAGTCCATCCGGATGATCTGGACCGTGTTGGAAAAGTCTTTTATTCTTTGTTCGATAAAGATAACGCGGTAAAAACATTGGAATTCAGGTATCAATGTAAAGATGGAAGTTATAAGCCTATAGAACTTACAGCGGCCAATCTTTTGAATGACCCGTTTATACATGGCGTATTACTGAATTACCGGGATATTACTGTTCGCAAGCAAATTGAGGAAGAACTTAAACAAACCTCTACCCGTCTGGCATTGGCTACGAGGGCCGGTGGGGTGGGCGTGTGGGATTACGATATCGTCAACAATATTCTACTGTGGGACGACCAGATGATTGCCCTATATGGCCTTGACAAAAAGAATTTCAGCGGCGCATACGAAGCCTGGCAGGCTGGTCTTCATCCTGACGATATGTTACGGGGTGACCAGGAAATCCAAATGGCGATCAGCGGTAAAAAGGAGTTTAATTCAGAGTTTCGGGTTCTCTGGCCCGATGGAACTATCCGCCATATACGAGCCCTTGCGGTTGTTCAACGCGATGACTCAGGTAAGGCATTGCGCATGATAGGTACCAATTGGGATATTACCTCCCGGAAGAACGCGGAGCAGGCGCTGTTCGAAAGCAAGGAAGATTTACAAAAAACAAATGCTGAAAAAGACAAATTCTTCTCCATCATTTCCCACGATTTACGCGGCCCATTCAATGGATTTTTAGGGTTGACAAGGTTGATGGCTGAGGAATTACCAGGTTTGACACAGGAGGAAATTCAAAAAATGGCAGGGAGCATGAGAGACTCCGCGATCAATCTCTTTCGGCTACTCGAAAACCTGCTGGAGTGGTCAAGGATGCAGCAGGGCATGATCATTTTTAATCCTGAGTTAATTTGGTGGATACCTTTTATTAAGGAATGTATGCGTCCTATCACAGATTCGGCAAACAAGAAGGGAATTGAGATCAGCTATGAGATTCCAAAAGATCTGGAGGTGTTTGCCGATCAGTATATGCTCGCCTCAACCATCCGAAACCTGGCCTCCAATGCCGTGAAATTTACCCTCAAAGGAGGGAAAGTCACCATTGCAGCAAAGTCAGTTCCCGGCCATTCAGTTGAAATATCAGTCAGGGACACCGGCATCGGTATGAGCCCTCAAATGGTTGACGATTTATTCCGGCTCGATGTTCAACCCAACCGCAGAGGCACCGAAAACGAACCCAGCAGCGGTTTAGGATTAATCATATGCAAAGATTTTGTAGAAAAACACGGCGGTAAGTTATGGGTGGAGAGTGAAGTTGACAAGGGAAGCACCTTTTATTTTACGCTTCCGACCAAATCTACAGATTGATTATTTTAGCAGCCTAACGTTAAATTTTATAAAACTCCATAAAAATGGCATACAAAATTATTTGGGAAGAAAACGGTATTTTGGTGAAATTTTCGGGTACCATTACCAATGAAGATGTTGCACTGGCAAACGACCTGATGTACGGAGATAGGAGGTTTGACGCTATTACATATTAGATTGCCGATTATTCTGATGCCACAGGTATCCAAATCACCCCCTATGAGGCTAAAGTAATTGGCGCATTGGATCGATCATCTATACTCTGGAATCGAAACAAGATGCGGAACATCGTCGTTACAAAAGATGAACATTTTATACTCATTGTGAAGACGTATTTCAAGATGTTTGAAGGGACAAAATGGGAATGCAGAATATTTGAAACCCTGGAATTGGCATACGATTGGGTCAATTCGGATTAAATTTACAGAATACCTCTTTGCGAACGTATCCATTGACACAACGCTGATCATCAGTTTAACATGAAAAACACCCATAACAAATCCGAATCCGAAACCCTTCGCCAGAAGGCCGAAGAGCTGCTGAAAAAGAAATCAGCAGGAACTGCTTCGCCATTTTCTGAAGTCGAATCGATCAGACTCATTCATGAGCTGGAGGTACATCAGGTAGAGCTGGAAATGCAGAACGAAGAACTCCAGCGTGCAAGGGCTATAGCAGAAGTTGCGAATGACAAGTATATCAGATTGTACGATTTTGCACCCTCAGGTTATTTTACACTTTCCGATAAAGGTGAAATCATCGAATTGAACCTCAGTGGGGCCAAGATGCTGGGCAAAGACCGGCAACATTTGAAAAACAGCCTGTTGGGTTTTTTTGTGTCAGAAGAAACAAAACCAATCTTCAATCGCTTTCTTGAAAAGGCATTTAATGGCAAAGTCAAAGAATCATGTGATGTAACCTTGTTACAGGATGGGAATTTACCAATGTATGGTCACCTTACCGGCATTGTTTACGAGAATGGAGAACAATGTCTTGTAACCATGGTTGACATCACCGAACGCAAGCAGGCAGAGGATTTATTACAACAAACACGTCATAATTTCGAAACCTTTTTTAATACCATTGATGAATTTCTTTTTGTTTTGGATGAACAAGGAAATATAATCCAAACCAATTCTGCAGTAATTGACCGTCTCGGCTACACGCGGGAAGAACTTATAGGAATATCGATTCTCATGGTTCATCCTACCGAACGCCGCGATGAAGCCGCCCAGTTTATAGGCGAAATTTTAAGCGGCGTATCAGAGTTTTGCCCTATTCCGATCGAAACAAAATCAGGCGTTCAAATCCCTGTTGAAACAAGGGTTTCTCAAGGAGTTTGGGATGGGAAACCGACTCTTTTTGGAGTTTCCAAAGACATCTCACAAATCAGATTATCCGAAGAAAAGTTCTCGAAATTATTTCATCTCAATCCTTCCGCTTGTAGTTTAAGTGATTTGGCCACCCGCCAATACATTGAAGTGAATGAAGCATTTTACAACATGCTTGGGTTTGATAAAATTGAAGTAATTGGTAAAACAGCAACGGATTTAAACATTTTTACCCAGGAAAAAATAAATGCCATTTTAATGAAAGCCGATAGCAATGGAAATGTAACCAATGCTGAAGCCGAATTAATGACGAAGAATGGCGACATCAAGCAAGTGCTGATATCTGCAGAAAACACCCATGTGCAGGATAAAAAATATCGTTTAACTGTTATTCATGATATCACCGCACGCAAAAAAGCAGAAGATGAGATAAAACTTAAAAACGACGAACTTTTTAAGTTAAATGCCGAAAAAGACAAATTCTTCTCCATCATTTCCCACGATTTACGCGGTCCTTTCAATGGATTTTTGGGTTTGACTAAACTGATGGCTGAAGAATTGCCAACCTTAAAGCAGCAGGACATTCAGAAGATAGCAACGAGCATGAGAGACTCCGCCACCAATCTGTTCAACCTGCTTGAAAACCTGCTGGAGTGGTCTCGCCTGCAAAGGGGCATTACATCCTTTGAGCCTGGGCCGTTATTATTGATGCCCATGATTGCTGAAAGCATGCACCCGGTAATTGATTTGGCTGACAAAAAAGGGGTTGAAATCAGGTATGAAATCCAGACCGATCTGGAAGTGTTTGCCGATGAGTATATGTTAGCTTCAACCATCCGTAACCTGGCTTCCAATGCCGTGAAGTTCACCACCAAAGGCGGGAAGGTCACCATTGCCGCAAAGACGATACCCGGCCATTCAGTTGAAATTTCAGTCAGTGACACAGGGATTGGTATGAGCCTTGAAATGGTTCACGATTTATTCCGGCTCGATGTTCAAACGAATCGCAGAGGCACCGAAAACGAAACCAGCAGCGGTTTGGGATTACTCCTTTGCAAGGAATTCGTTGAAAAGCATGGCGGAAAGTTATGGGTGGAGAGCGAAGAGGGAAAGGGTTCAGTGTTTTATTTTACCATCCCTGACAATTCTAAAGTGATGAAAAACGCAATCACAAATAGTGTTTCGGATGAAGAGAAAGAAGTTCAAATTAAACGCATGAAAATATTAATTGCCGAAGACGATGAAATATCAGATTCCCTCATCTCTGCGATGGTCGATAAATACAGCTATGAAGTATTACATGTGAACACCGGAGTTGATGCCATTCATGCTTGCCTTAACAATCCTGATATTGATTTGGTTTTGATGGATATTAACTTAACCGGCATGGACGGGTTTGAGGCCACACGCCAAATTCGTCAATTTAACAATGACGTGGTCATAATTGCACAAACAGCATTCAGCCTTAAATTTGACAGAGTAATGGCCATAGAGGCGGGGTGCAACGACTATATCAACAAACCTATCAGCAATTCTGAGCTTCAAGGGTTGATACGAAAATATTTCACTGAATAACATACTGGTTGAAGTGGTCAACCAAAATCGTCAGAAGGTGGTAAAATTGACCCTTTTCTCCAGTTCAACTTGAAAAATATGAAAATATTAATTGCCGAAGATGATATCGCTTCCTGTTTGTTGCTCACGCGAACACTCAAAGAAATCAGCCGTGAAGTACTGCAGGTACAAACTGGAATTGAAGCCATTGATGCCTGCAGAAACAACCCCGACGTTGATTTGATATTAATGGATATTCGCATGTCGGGAATGACCGGATATGATGCCACCCGTCAGATCCGCGGGTTTAATAAGGATGTTATCATCATTGCACAAACCGCAGAGGCATTTGCAGGAGACAAAGAGAAAGCAATAGAGGCGGGATGTAATGAATATCTTTCAAAACCCATTGATCAGGATGAACTAATGGGGTTGATCCGAAAGTATTTCAAGAAATAAGTATCCAAATTTCAAATAACCCTCAAAAACAAAGTACATGGTCATAAAGTAAATACCTCCTGCGCATTTTTATTTCTTCAATTGCTCATGGGTTAAAAAAATCTTTTGCTCTGTAGAGAGAAAGAAGGTATTATCTTTGCATGATGGAAAGGATTTATTTGGACACATCGGTTTTTGGTGGTTATTTTGACCATGAATTTGAAATATGGTCAAAAATTCTCTTTGACAGAATAAAAAAAGGACAATACAAGTTGCTGCTTTCGCGGGTAATCGACATTGAGTTGACCAATGCACCTCAATATGTTAAAGAATTGGCTCTTTCAATTCCTGACGAACAAATTGAATTTTTAGAAACGACCAATGAAGCAACTGAACTTGCAGACACTTATATCAAGGAAAACGTAGTTGGCGAAACATGTCGTGCCGACTGTTTACACATTGCACTTGCGACACTTAACAACGCAGACATTTTAGTGAGCTGGAACTTTAAACACATAGTAAATGTAAATCGCATCAGAGGGTACAACTCCGTGAATTACCGTCACGGACACAAAATGTTAGAAATACGTACACCCAGGGAAATTTTAGAAATATGAAAATAAAAGAAAAATCTCTCATGCAACAACTGCGAGACATCCGTGATAAATTAAGTTCGGAAATAAAGGATATGTCTTACGAACAGTTAAAAGAGTACTTAGATAAAAAGAAATCACTGCACCCAAAATCAGCGTGGCGTAAGCAGGGTGAAATTGCTTTATAAAACATAAAGCTTGCCCCACCCCGCAACCGGTAATCGTTCAGTCATTTCGCTGCTGCCGCTGCTTCGCAGCTCTCTCAGCCGCTGCATTCCTTCACTCATACCCGTTGCTCGCAGAAAAGTTTGTAGTTTAGCCAGACCAGCTTGGGCACATCATAATCCCTCATACATTCGGTCTTATGAAGTTGCCCTTGGTTCTGCCTTTGGCAGGCAATTCCCTGATAGCTTTCTTTCTCAGTCTGCAAGCCTGTTCTAATCAACGTTCGTTCCCACCCCCCACCCCCAGCTGTACCAGCTGGTTTTCTGGCAAACGCCAGATATCCCTGATAGCCAGCATCCTCCTACCCTCAGCAAGATGAGAACCGTCTATATTAACATAACATGTAGTTATAGTACAAGCCACTGCATTTTTATTTTCTCGGGTGTGCCTTGTCCTATAACCAAATTATGTTAAATATCCGGTTAGTAGCACGAGAGGTTTGAGAGGGTGCTTTTCCAGCGTTTCCCGGAACCAGCATGACGTGCAATTTGAGTTTGCTGCCTGCGTTATTGGTTCATACCATTCGCGGCTTGCACAGTCTTGGGCTGCCGATGGCACAGGCATTTCAATAAATCACTCCAGCAGCCCAATCCTCGCCGCTCATTGCCCTTGACCAGAAATTACCGGCAGCATAGGTCTGCCAACCTTCGTCGCTGCCTGTCCCCGTTGAAAAAAACGGAGGCAGGCATCAGTTTGCATGTTCCGGCTGAAAATCCTGTTTGGTCAACCTACTGCACCACTCATTCCGGTGGATGCCTGAAAAGCGGCACCACCTCCAATCGGGTACAGCAAGTTGCCCGTGAATGCTTATCAATCCTTTGGCTCAGTTCAGTACAACGAGTAACGGCAAAGCATTTTTACCTCGATCTGTAACCCATTAAAGATAGCTTGTTATTACAGGCTTCACTACGCGCCCTTGCCATGCACCATTATTCCCTTCCCTGTTTTAATACCGAATACCAGCGGTGCATGTCAGGAGCCCTCCGCTCACCTTCCATAAAAGCTACTTTAATGAGTTACTGCCAATCCCTCTGCAGTTTGCCAGCACCGGTAAATGCCTTGCCTTTTAGGCAGTTTGAGCAGGTTCGCAATCATTTATCGCCATTAACCAGCCACTAAAGAGCGTGGCCGCTTAATTTCCGCGTGTTTTTTCAGTAATCCATCCTCCTCCTGCCACCTCATTCGCCCTCGTCCCTCGGGCTTCATAAAGTGGCAGCTGGTAAGCCAACTGCCACCATCACCAACCCGCATTGAAAAAATGCCGGTTGGTTTGGTCTCTTTTCCCGGTATGCAAGTCTGCTTCCCCACCTCATTTCGCGCTCATGCTTCACGCTCATGTAGTGGGGCTGATAGCCGGCAGTATTTCGCTCTGTCAGTAAGGTTACAAAATCCAAATCTTATTCAAGATTACCTGCGAAATTTTTTGTATTGCAAGGCCAATGCCCGTTGGGTGCTGTCATTTTTTTTATCATTTTTATTTTTTGGGGTAAAAAAATGACCCGCAGCCTTGCAATACAAAAATTTCTACGGTCAAGGCGCCTAAGATTTGAATTTTCTGCAAATTTATATTTACAAGCAAGGCTCATGGGTTGGCGCCTCTCCGGTACCCTGATCACAGGCGATGCAATACCGTCTTGACGATCCGGTTTCTAATTAAAAGCCGTCCCAGACAGGCATACCGGATCGCATCAATCGCATGGTTGAAACGATCGACCGGAATGTTCATCGGTTTTCCGGAAGCATCCTCTTTCCATTTGTAGTTTTTCAGCTCACGGATCAGGTTGACTGATCCCCTGGTCACATTGATCGGGTACCGTTTCAAAATATCGATCCCGGTCAGGATGGAATCCGGACCTTTGAATGTCGGCTTGATATTGAATCCTTCCTGATGGATTTCGTAAATACACTTGGGCTGGTTATCTGCTATGATCTCATCGGCCTGGGTAATTCCAAGCTTTCTCATCCAGCTACAGATGTCAGGATTGGTCAAACCCCGCGAATAAATCAGCTCACCAACATAAAGCTCGCCGCCATCCATCCCGACTTTGACCAGGGCTGTAGGATCATTGGAAAAACCAAAATCCATCCCGTGGGTGATCCATTTGCACGAATCCGGCCAATCATCAACAATCCGCCAGTTCGTGAAGATCAAGCCGGTGATTTGTCCGACCTCTCCAAGACCATAGATTCGCCAGTAATTTTCATCCACAGTCTTGAGATTTTCGATCTCCGCAACCATCTCCGCAGGCAGAAACTGGATGTTATCCAGGTAGGTGGAATGGATGAAGGTACAATCCTTGCGGGGCAGGACCTGGTCATAAATCCAGTGTTCATCCATCGAAGGGTTGAAGTCCAGGAAGATTTGTTTCTCTGTTCTGAGCGATAGCTGTACCCAGTCTTCCAGGGATAGCTCGTTCGCCTCGTTGATAAACAGGTAAGCGCGCTTGGCGCCACGTTTCTTTTGCGGCTGGTCCAGGCTCATGAACTCAAAAAGGTTCCCGTTCAGCTGGTAGGTGTTCTCGGTTTTGTTGTGGTTACGCTCATCGTAAAGGCCAGCCGATTTGAGGATCTCAAAGAAATCCCGCATGGCCGAAGCTTTTAACGCCGGCATACTTCGCCTGACGATGGAGAAAACCATTTCGTGACCTTCAAAAGCCTTCACCAGGATGAGTAACTGGAGGATCGAAAAGGTTTTGCCTGATCGGGTGCCGCCCTGATTGACCACAATCTTGCTTGTGGCCTCATAATTTTTCCGGAATACTTCTGATACCTGAACATTCGTCTCCAATGGGTAGGGTTTTTATGTTTGCTCCCGGCAGTACCGTAGTATGGATCACTTCGAAGGTGATCTTGGTGAGCTTATCCTCTGCCGGTCCAATGTCAACGTTCACCCGCTGAAGCTTTGGCCTTACATATTCCTGAAGCTGTATCCATAAATCGACACGGTCTTTCCGTTTCAAACCCTTGATATCATCCTCCAGATTCTCTTCAATAATTTCAAGGATTCGTTCAAGCCGCTGTTTTTTTTCTGTTGTGAGCTTATTGGGCACTCCCTTAGGTCGTCCACCTTCACCCGGTCTAAATTGCCAGTCTTTGTAGGTTTTCTTATTTTCCATTATTTTCTATTCTTCAACCTATTAATTGGGAAATTATTTTTTGTAAATCATCTTCTCAATGGCGCTCACCGATACCCCGTAACAATCGCTAAGCTCAATTTTGATATTGGTGTAATTCCTTCCTCCCTTTTCATGGGCATGTCCTTTGCGTGCGTAATCAAAATACAGCTCTTTCACCAGCCATTTCTTTGCCGTGCTTACAGGCAGCAATCCCCTTACCACCAGATATTCTACTTCAATTCCGCAACGTTCCCTCAGTTCAACGACCACTTTTTCAGTTTCCGGGTCCATATATAGCCATTTCTTACAAAAATATACATAAAATATTCTCATTACAAGCTATTATTCAACTTTTTGCCGATTTGTACTAAACATATACTTTAAGTCATTCGTATGTTTGTTAGGTTTAATCTTTCCCATCGGTATGAAATCATTTTCCACTCCCCCCGTCACCTTCTCTGTTGCCTTTATCAATGAGGCTTCCGGTGTACTTCAGAAGGTCGTTGTAGCCCAGGCAGGCAAGGTGAAATCCTATTTTGAAGAGATCGATGGCGAAACGCTCTCTCAGATCGTAAACCTTGGAAATGCGAAGGAAAATGGGGTAAAGGCCCGCTTTGGCCACCCGAATATGTGCAGCAGTGCTTTTGGCACCTATATTGGCAGGTTCAAAAATTTCCAGCTTGATGGCCACAAGGTAACAGGCGACCTGCATCTTGACACGGTTTGTAAAAATGCTCCCGGTGGCAATTTGTATGATTACATTCTCACCATGGCAAAGAAAAACCCCGATATGTTCGGGGCTTCCATGGCATTCATTCCGGCCGATCCTGTAGTAGGCGCCGGAGAATTTCCGCTGGTGCGCATCGAGGAACTTCTGGCAACCGACCTGGTGGACGATCCTGCCGCAACCACCTCGTTGTTTGCACAGGACTCTTTCTCATACCAGGCGACAAGGTTTTTGGATGAGAACCCGGCAATACCCTATTACATTGCCCGCAATCCTGAATCCATCATTGAATTCATGCTAAAATATTTCTCTAAAACTGATTTTATGAAACCAGAACTTTTTCAAAGGATTAAGAACCTCTTCAATCCTGCTCCGGAAGGAGTCCGGCCAGACACGCTGGCATCCTACAATCAGGCGATCGAGTTACTCGAAGCCGATCATCTGCAAGAGATCAGCAGCCTGGAAGCTTCCTCCCAGGCGAAAATCGCTGCAATTGAACAGCAGCTTGCCTCATCCTCCGATCAGCTTGCAACCTCCGTGGCCGGTGCCGCTCTGCTTGAACAGCAAGTCAAAGATTTAACCGCCCGGGTTGCCACCCTGCAGGATCAATTGAAAGCAGCGCCTACCACAGTCGATTCATCCGATCCCCAGGTCAAAGTCGGCCACCCCGAAGTAAAGTTCGGCAAAGAACTCCTCGCCGAAATGCCCTCCCATCTGAAGGACAAACTCAAAAAATAAAAATATTTCATTTTCAAATCTCCAAATTTCCACATCCCCAAATCCCTTCGCCATGTCAAACATCTTCTCCCACGGGATCTCTCCCGCCTTCACCAAGCAATCCATCCATGATTTTTTTATATCCCCGTTTTTCATGGGTGAAGACATCCGGGGCGCTATCACCGTTCGCTCCGATATAAAGGGCACAGAACTTCTGAATAAGATTTCCCGTCCCTCCTTCATCACCAAGCCAAAATCTATCGCCGGTTTCACTGCGGCAGGTTCTTTTGCACTCTCCACCCAGTCCATCACCGTGGCGCCAATGGCCATGGAGTTCGAGCAAAACGCCCGGGCATTCTGGGGTTCAATCGTTGAGCAATTGCTCGCTACAGGCTATAAGGAGGACGACATCGAACAGATGAAACAGCCCGATGTATGGAACAAGATCATGCTTCCCATCATTGCCCAGGCTGGCCAGCAAGACCTCATCCGTCAAATGTTCTTTGGCAATACGGTTCAGGAAGTATTATCTTCAGGTATCCCCACCGGGGTAGTGGATACCAATTTTTCTGGCTATCAGGGCTTCTTAAATCACTTCATCAAAGACCTGTACGCCGGAACCATCCCTTCGGCGCAGCATGTGGTTGTTGCTTCGGCTACCTCCGCTGTTAAGGCTGAAAAAATCCTCACTTATACGGCCGGAACCGATACCTTTCTGGTGTTGACCATCAACGGGGTGGCCTATTCGCAGGCATATGCCAGTTCGGCAACCGTTACCTGCAACAACTGGCTCACGGCCCACAAAGCCACGGTCGAAGCCCGTGGGGGCGCTTTGAGCGGGGTTATTGTAACCAATCCATCTGCCGGAGCAATCAAGGTTGTCAGCAAGTTCAAAGGACAGGATTTCACCTTCACCGGAACGGTAACTGGAAACGGATCTGTTGCAGCTTCCGGCGTTGTAGCTGCCACCAAACAGGGTGCATTGGCAGCCAATGAAGCCGATGGAACCTTCGAGGACATGATCGATTCAGCTCGTCCCGAAATGTTCGAATTTCCGCTGGTCTTCATGTGTACCCGCTCAATGTGGCGTAACCTGGTCCATACTGTTAAGGCCAAGACCACCGGCGACCTTCCGCTCACCATGATGCTGGGTGGACTTCCTGTTCCTTCCTACGAAGGCTATCCTGTGCTGGTTCGCCCCGACTGGGATACCTGGATCGCCACCTACCAAAACGGAGTACAGCCCCACCGGGCTTTGTTCACCACCCAACAGAACCTCATCTTCGGAACCGATGGATTAATGGATCCTTCCGACATTGAGTCCTGGTACAATCCTGATCTCCAGATGCGCCGCTACCGCGTGCAGTACAAAGCCGCAACAGCCTATCTCCATTCTGAATTATTAGTCCTGGCCGGCTTCGGCGACTAAAAATTGGTCATTGGTAATTGGTAATTAGTAATTCGACTCATGTCTACCAAAAGGACCCATAAAACTCAGCCTTCTCCTCGTTTCTACGAGTTCTCCTACAATCCTGTGCTGGATTTGTTTGATACTGACCTTATATTGGATCGTGCCAATGTCACGGTGTTTGTACCTTTTGGAGACGACAATGCCCTGCCCCGGCAGCTCATCAAGCTGGCCCGTGAGGTCCCTGTTCACCGGGCTATTTTGAACTCGAAAACCAATTACATCCTGGGCCAGGGTGTAAAGTCTTCCGATCCGGCTACTTCGGCTTTCCTTGACAAACCCAACAATCAAAAAGAGTTGTTTTCTGTTACACTCAAAAAGCTCTGTTTCGACTACCTCACCTTTGGCAACTGCTATTATGAGATAGTTACCAATAAGCAAAAATCCTTCGTGTTTCTCTACCATCAGGATGCAACCCATGTCAGGCGTCATTTTGATGGCAGGCAGGCGTTGATCCATCCGAACTGGGATTTATTCCGTGGCAACGGCGATATGAACCTGAAAGCCATCAGCCTGTTTCCGGAGTTCTCTGCCGGCGATGACGGACTGCTCCATTCCATCGTTCAAATCAAAGACTATGAGCCGGAGTTCGTTTTCTACGGGATCCCTTCTTACTTTGCCGGTATCCGCAATGTCATCATTTCCGGGCTCACAAACATCTGGAACCAAACCCGTCTCGAAAAATCCTTTGCAAGTCCAGGCATGCTGGTAATCCCGGGGGTGAACTCCGAGGCCGATGCAGCAGCCTTAGATGCAGTAATGTCAACCTACAAAGGCGCATTGGGTTCTGCTTCAGGTGAATTTATCATGCAATACCGTGCAGATGCAGCCCCAGGGGTTACTCCGGGCGAAGTTAAATTCGTTCCTTTCAACCGCGACAATGAGGCACATTGGCTCGATTTGCATACCCAGAGTGAACTCTCGCTCATCACCATCCACAACTGGTTCCCTTCACTCACCCCGTATTCCGATATGAAATCCTCGTTCGAATCCGGACGAATCCTCAATGAATACGAGGTGGCCATGGCCACCGTGATCAAACCGATCCAGGAAACCTTTCACCAATCCCTGCAAACATCACTTGCGGCATGTGGGTTACAACTCAAAGATTTTGAATTCATTAATTCCCCGCCCATCTCGCGTATCAACCCGATGAATTTTGTCTGGGAGGTCCGCCGCGACTCCGGACTGGAATTCGACAAATCCGACCCCGCCCAAAACATCCTGGTCCTCCAACTCCAAAACACCTTTGCATCTAATATGAAAAATCCTAATGCCTAATGCCTATTGCCTATTGCCTATTGCCTAATCCCTGCCTATGTCCTCCCTCATGACCCCCCTCGAAATTATCACTATAGCTTACATCACCGAGCTCGACCCGGCCATGATCAAGGATTCATTTATTCTCACAGCCCAGGTCCAATACATCAAACCCGTGCTGACTGCTCCGCTCTATGATGATGTGCTACTCGATCCTAATGGCTCTCTCTATGGCACCCTGGTCGATGATTACATCAAACCATGCCTGGCATACTATGTCAAGGGAAACATGCTCAACCAGCAATTGCTTGAAACTTCTCAGTACACCACCGGCTCTGATCCTGCCCTTGCTCAATCCCTGATGGATGTCTCAACAGCCGTGATGATCTCCCCTGAACAT
>Ga0208103_1000292_pt1 | contig 21143 bp, 15 predicted proteins | sample CryBogmetaGMA75M_FD_184550 | JGI IMG/M metagenome (GOLD analysis project Ga0208103, IMG submission 184550) | Freshwater microbial communities from Crystal Bog, Wisconsin, USA - MA7.5M (SPAdes) | ecosystem: Environmental > Aquatic > Freshwater > Lake | place: Crystal Bog, Wisconsin, USA... | reverse complement strand
AGGGGCAAATAAAGCTTTTTTTAACTTGGTTCCGATTAAAACGATTGAAGAACTACGTACAAAATATGAGAGTATACGTGAGCTTTTTAGCGATGAAGATGAAGAGGTATTTACCGAATACGATAAGAGCTGGCTTGATTACATCCGTACCCATTGTCCCCATGGATATGGTCTTGGCATTACAGATATAGAAGGCAAACGACGTGCCATGTTAGCAACCTCAACGATGTTGCGTCAAGGCTCAAGTGATTTGTATCTTTTACGATTGGAAGACAAGACAAGCGTTGTAGCACTTAAAGAAGAAGTGGTTCAAGTTGAAGCCCTTAAAACAAAGTTTTTGGCCAATATTGGGCATGAATTTAGAACGCCTATGAATGGTATTTTAGGATTTGTGGATCTTTTATCGAAAACTTCTCCTACGGATACGCAGTTGGAATATATCCATTCCGTGCAAGGATCTGCACGAAATTTGATGTCCAATATTGAAAACTTGCTTGATTTGGCACAAATGCAAACAGGACGTCTGAGCATCAGCAAGGTTGATTTTAATATTATTACTGAAATGGAAGAATTTGCTTTAGGTTGTGTTTCTCTTGGAGCAGATAAAGGAATTGGGGTGATACTTTTTCTTGATCCAAAGCTTCCAACTCACCTCACGGGAGATATTCGAAAAATCAAGCAAGCACTTAGCAATCTTTACAACAATGCTTTAAAATTTACAGCACCTCAAGGACGTATTACAATTGAGATAAAACTTCTCAAACGCAATACTACAGGGAGCAGTAATATCGGATTTAGCGTCAAAGATACCGGTAAAGGGATTAGTAAAAGTGAACTTGGTTTAATAACGCGCCCTTTTGTTTCGGGTGATCATGCAGATAATCGTCTAGGGGTAGGATTGACTCTTTCTCATGGATTGATTAATCTGATGGATGGTGAGCTCAAAATTGCGAGCGAAGAGGGTAGGGGGTCATCATTTGGCTTTTCGCTAACATTAGAGGGCTCATCGGATCAAGCGATGCGTATGATTAATGCACACAGTGTAAAAGTAGTTTTATTAGATGAAAAACGTATTGATGATGCCAACCATTTGACCAATTACCTACGTAGTTTCGGGGTGAGCGTTACTAAAACACATTTGATTGATGAAACTATTTTTAATGATACGGATGCTGTTTATTTTATTGCTTCACAAGAAAAAAGTGATTGGGTTTTAAAGCTTTCATCTTTGAAGCGAACCTGTAAAACAGTTCTTTTATTGGAACAGCATGAACGATTATTGGCTAGAACACTGCATGTAATTGATTATGGTTTATCTAAACCTTTATTGCCGACTACATTACTTACTCATTTAGTACAAGTTTTGCGATTATCCAAAGAAGAGGTGCCGGTAATTGAACAATTGCAACGAGGAATTCATGCACTGGTTGTTGAGGATAATTTGATTAATCAGAGACTGATTAAGCTTTTACTTAAAGAATACGGATTAAATGTTGTCACTACCTCAAATGGTGATGAGGCAGTAGAAGCGTGTCGGGAGCAACGTTTCGATATTATTTTTATGGACATTGATATGCCGATTAAAGATGGTATCTTGGCGACTCAAGAGATAAAAGCCCAAGAAGGAGCTTCCCGCAGCGGGCGAATGCCGATTATCGCATTGACAGCTTTGGCAATGGAGGGAGATCGTGAGTATATTCTCGAGAAAGGGCTGGATGATTATCTTTCCAAGCCTCTTACACGAGAAAAATTAGAGTATATTCTTCAAAAATATTTATACGTTGCGAAGTGAGGTTGGGCAGGTATGAACTACACAGATCTTTTTGAAACGACATTTTCTCGCGAATTAGGCATGCTTACCTCATGTGCATCAACGCACGGTGACCCTTTTTTATATACCAATCTTTCTGGAGATATTGGTGGAGTAAATTTACTTTTACTCAATTTTTTTGGAATACAGACAATTGCATCTGTCGCCCCTTTTGAGCAGTGGTTACAGCCTCAGGGGTTAGAATTACCCTATATTTTTGCAAATTCAGGAGAGTATCGCGGTAAAGCTATTACAAAGACAAAAACCTATGAAGTTATGATTCGTACTGAAGTTATTGTGCTTGGAGACGAATTTGTTGTTGCTATCGTGCTAAGAGATACTTCTGCTTTAGAGCGGGCTTTACTGGCAGAACGTTATTTTGAACGATTTAAAAAGAAGCTTTTGACCAACATATCTCATGAATTTCGAACGCCAATGAATGCGATTATTGGTTTTGTGGATTTATTACGTTCAAGTCCTCTTAGTTCATGGCAACAAGAATACATTGATATGGCGGGTAAAAGTGCTTCTTCAATGATGCGTAACATTGAAAATCTTTTGGAGCTTATGCAAGTTGAAGGTGGCGGGATACAAACAAATGTACAATCTTTTCGTCCTTTTGATGTTTATGAAAATTTTTCAATGCAATTTAGTGAGATGCTGGATGCAAAAGAGATAAAATGGAGTGTCTTAATTGATCCTAGGTTGCCATTGGAAATCATGGGTGATCAAGATAAAATTTTGACTATTTTGAGAAATTTAATACAAAATGCGATTAAATTTACTCCACAATTCGGTCAAGTTCTTCTTGAAATTTTAATACTAAAACAAGATCGCGATAAAGTTGAAATCGAATATGCGGTGAGTGATACGGGTGTTGGAATTGAGCGTGAACGGATGACAACTTTGTTACGACCTTTTTCATCTGCATGGGAAAATCAGCGACATGGGCAAGACGGCATGGGTGTTGGTTTAAGTTTAAGTCATAAATACATTGACATGATGAACTCGCACTTAATGTTAGCTTCTGAAGTGGGAAGAGGATCGAGATTTTCATTTCGAATTTCTCATCAGGTTTTTGAGCATCAGCGTTTGGGTACGATTGAGTCAAAAAATATTGCTTTTTACTCTCATGAGCCTCATTCGACGCAAAGTGTTTTATTGGAAAAATATTTGTATTTACTTAAATTAAAAGTGATTCCGATTTCTTCTTTGGTTAATCCTCAGCTTAACTCTTGTGATGTGTTATTGATAGATGTTCCTCATCTTTCCGCAACTCAAGTAGAATCGCTTAAATCGACCTATGAACATTTGCAAATAGTAGCCGTTGTCGATGAACAATCCAAAGAAAAAATGGGTGTATTGCGTAAAGTGGTTACAGCTCTTATTACTGTTCCTCTTTTACCAAGTAGCTTATACAAAACATTCTCAATGTTAGGAAAAACGGTTTTACAAGACACATTGCATGATGTAATGGTAGAAAATAAGGCTGAAGCCACAATTGAAAATGCAAAAATTTTAGTTGCTGAGGATAATCCGATTAATTTAAAGCTTCTTGAAACAATTTTACGACAGCATGATTTTACCGTTACCGCAGTAGAAAATGGACAAAAAGCTGTGGACGCGTATTTAAAAGAATCCTTTGATTTAGTATTAATGGACATCGATATGCCAGTTATGGACGGATTGACAGCAAATAGATTGATCAAAGAGATTGATAAGCGTGATAATAGAGGATTTACGCCAGTAATAGCCCTTACTGCTCATGCCCTTATCGGCGATCGTGAACGGATTATTCGTGCTGGTTTGGATGCTCACCTTGCCAAACCAATCGATAAAAACTTTTTATTACAGACGATTGATCGCTATTTAGAACTCACGTATCAGAAGCGAAAAATTCTTGGTGTTTAACGTTGATTAATTTGTATACGATATTGTTTTATTTGTAATATAATTCGCGCAATCGAAGATTAAACAAGGATAACAATGAGACGACAGTTTGGCGTATGGGTATTAGGGGTTTTATTAAGTGCAACAATTGCCAATGCAGCAGTTCTGGCCACAGTTAATGGCGATGATATCACATCCGATGAAGTTAATCGCGTACTTATGGAAGGGACTCAAGGGCGCTTTGATTCTCTTCCAGCTGATAAACAAAATGAACTCCGTCAACGTATCATTGAGGGGATGGTCGCGCAGCAATTAGTCTTTAGTGATGCTCAAAAAACAGGAATCCTAGAGTCCAAAGAGTATAAAAGCGAATACCAAAAACTAGCAGAGCGTATGAAAATGCAACTTGCAGCAAAAGTATGGGAGCAGCAACAGTTTGATGCAATCAAAGTGGATGCCAAAGAGGTAAAAGCGTATTATGATGCTAATCCTGATGAGTTTGTAGACAAAGAAAAAGTACACGCACGCCATATATTGGTAAAAACTTCGGATGAAGCAGATGCTGTGATTAAAAGTATGAAAGCTCTTAGCGGCGATAAGCTCAAAGCAGAATTTATTACTCAAGCAAAATCAAAATCAACAGGGCCAAGCGCAGCTAAAGGGGGAGATTTGGGTTATTTTCCTCGTGGTCAGATGGTACCATCCTTTAACGATGCGGTATTTGCAATGAAAGAAGGGACCATTTCATCTGATCCGGTGCAAAGCCAATTTGGATACCATGTTATTTACCTCGAAGATAAAATGGTAGCAAAAAAGATGAGTTTTGAAGAGGTTAAAAACTTTATTGAACAACGGTTGAAAATGGATAAATTTAAAGTCTATATGGACAAAAAAATGTCTACACTAAAAGCAAAAGCAAAAATTACATACGCTAAATAAACTTTTTTAACATTCCCGCTATTGCGGGAAGTCTAATCTATCAGTTTCTATCTATCGCATTTAAATCATTAAATGCCACTTTTACCCGATTAATCAATGTTTTTTGTCCAGCTTGCAACCATTTGCGCGGGTCGTAATATTTTTTGTTCGGTTTATCTTCACCCTCTGGATTTCCGATTTGTCCTTGGAGATAATCTTTATACTTTTCGTAATAATCTTTTACCCCTTCCCATGTTGCCCATTGAGTATCCGTGTCGATGTTCATTTTGATAACACCATAGCTAATTGCTTCGCGGATCTCTTCGAGAGTAGAGCCTGAACCGCCGTGGAAAACGAAGTTGACTGGCTTGTCAGAGGCAGTGTTAAATTTTTCTTTGATGTATTTTTGAGAATTATCTAAGATAATAGGGGTTAAAACAACATTACCAGGTTTATAGACGCCGTGTACGTTCCCGAATGATGCGGCAATTGTGAAGTTTTTACTGACTGCCATAAGTTTCTCATACGCGTATGCAACGTCTTCCGGCTGTGTATAAAGAAGGGAGTTGTCGATGTTGGTATTATCTACTCCGTCTTCTTCACCACCTGTGACACCCAGTTCGATTTCGAGTGTCATTCCGATTTTAGCCATTCGCTCCATATAACGAACACAGGTTGCAACGTTTTCTTCGAGGCTCTCTTCGGAGAGATCAAGCATGTGCGAGCTAAAAAGTGGTTTGCCGTATTGGGCAAAATGTTTTTCTCCTGCATCCAGAAGTGCATCAATCCATGGAAGGAGGTGGCGTGCTGCATGATCGGTATGGAGAATGACGGGAAGTTCATAGGCTTCTGCCATCATGTGTACGTGGAGTGCCCCGCTGATAGCTCCTGCGATGGCAGCTTTTTCGTGCTCATTGCTGAGTCCTTTCCCCGCGTAATAGCTTGCTCCTCCGTTTGAAAACTGAATGACTACGGGAGAATTGACCAATTTGGCAGCTTCCAGAACCGCATTGATGGAATCGGTTCCTACAACGTTAACGGCAGGGAGAGCAAAGCCCTCTTGTTTGGCAATGCCCAAGAGAGTATATAAATCTTCGCCAAAAATTACACCTGGCTTGATTGAGTCTAAAATACGTGATGACATGATTACTCCATATTGAATAAAAATAATCTTTATTATAGCAGAGCTTATTTCTATATCCTCTTTAGATGTGATAAAATAAGATGATTACAATCCGATTGAATTGATATAAGAAGGTCTGGAAAAATTGATAAAATTAATTATTTTTTTGCTTTGCAGTATAATCATTTTGAAGGGGCAAGCACCATTTCCCTTTTATTCACTTGCTGCACCACTGGAAAAGGATTCATACCAACTGACGCGATTAAATGAAGCATTTTTAGAGATAAAAGAGCCTAATACAATACAAAATTATTGTAAGGATGTTCAGGGAACGTTGTTGTTGGGAGAATCATTACGGGATAAAAAAGATGAAGAAAAACTGAATATATACCTTCAGCAGTTGCGTTCATTATCATCGCGTCAGGACACAATTTTTCAATTGTACCGAAAATCATTACTCGATGCTATTGAATCTAAAGACAAAGTAAAATTTGAGCATTTGGCTTCAATAGAATTGGAGCCTTTGCATCAACCTCGAGTTCGCTCAGAAGCAATAGCCTTTTATCAAAAAAATTTTTCCGACCATACGATTAAAAATTTAGATTCTTTGTGTAAAGAACAAATATTAGAAACAAAGAGTATTCAATTCTCGATGGAACAAGAGCAGGCATACGAAGAGCATTTAAAGATATTAAAGCGTTCTGAAGCTCTCAATATTAAACGAACTGCTAAAATAGGGTCTCGTAACAGTGTTATTGTGATTGGAGAACGAAACAGCAAGGGGCAAATGGTATTTGAAGCAGAAAATTTAAATCCTTATTTGGTCACTTTAGCGCTCGATTTTGAAAAACTGACCAATTTAAAAGCGAATCATTCACTTCCCTTATACGTAGAATTACCAGGACACACTAAAAAAGAAATTTTGACACTTAGTTCGATTGTTGAATCTTCTTTAAGTGATTATTTATCCTCCTATGGCTGGGTCAAAGGCTCTGCTTTTGCACAGCATGATGACAGCTATGTGTATCGACTTCCTTTTGCTGCTGGAACAAACGTAAGGGTATCACAAGGTTACAATGGAGGATTATCACATAAAGGACTCTCTGCATATGCAGTTGATTTTTCACTTCCAGTAGGTACTCCTATTTATGCTGCGCGCGAGGGTGAAGTTGTTGGAGTCGATGTGAGTAATGATTTAGGAGGGGGGAGCCCTGTGTTCCGCCCCTATATGAACTATGTCAATATTCGGCATAGTGATGGAACATTGGGAAATTATTATCATCTAAAATTTGAAGGATCTGCCGTTAAAATCGGGGATATAGTTAAAAAAGGGCAACTGATTGCCTATTCGGGAAATACGGGTTATACCACAGCTCCTCATTTACATTTTAGTGTAAGTAAGGTGGATCCTGTCTCAATGCGTCGTCCAATGAATTTACAAATTAAGATTCAAACAGTGCAAGGAATTGTCAACTATCCGCGTGAAGGTGAATATTATACGGTACAATAAGTTTTAGAAATTAAATTTTACACTGTGCAATCGGAGTTTATACCATGTTTAGTACTGTCAAATCGAAAGTTATTTTTTCTACATTAGTGTTTAGTGCTCTTGGCTTAGGGGCTATTTATGGATATTTAAGTCTTACCTTTAACGATTTTTCCAATGCAACGGCGAAGCGTTCATTGGGAATGTTAAGTCAATCTATTTTTCAAACATTGACCCAAAGTATGCTGGCAGGTGATCCTAAAGTTGTTGCAGATACGATCGAAGCTGCCAAGGGAATTGATGGTATTACCAACATCAACATTGAGCGATCTAAAGCAGTTAATGAATTATTTGGAGATCATGGGAATGCCAGTGATGATTTACTGATCAAAAAAGTATTTGAAACAAAAAAATCGGAAGTTGTTGAAAATGAGGAATCAGGACATACTATTCGACTTCTTCAACCTCTTATTGCTAAAGATAAATGTCTTGCTTGTCACACTAATGTTCAAGTCGGCGATGCTTTGGGTGTAATGGATTTAGTTATATCGTTAGAAAAAAATGATGAAGCAATTCATAGCACACAAAATATTTTATTGCTTGCCCTTGGTATTGTTGTTATTGCTTTTGTTCTTGTATTGAATATCTTTTTTGGTCGAGAAGTCTTAATCCCTCTTTCTGGCTTACGGAATCGTATTGCCGAATTAGTAAGTGGCGATAAAGACCTCACTAAACGACTTGAAGTACGAAAAAAAGATGAATTTGCAGAAGCCGCAACATCTGTAAATAACTTTGTATCCATGATACAAGAGACGATTAATGAAGTAAAATCCTTAGGAAAACAAAATGCGATGATAGCCTCCACGATTACTCACGCAACGCAAAATATTTTAACAGGCGTTGAAAAAGAGCGTTCTATTGTCGAAGCAACAACACAAAAAAGTCATTCAATCAAAGAGATACTCTCTGCTGCCATGACAATATCAGAGCAGACGCAAAGAAATATTTCTAACTCTAATGATGAACTCTTAAGTGCGAAAAATGCGTTGGATTGTCTTGTAAATGAAGTAGAGGGATACATTGAAACCGAAAACGATATGTCTTCACGATTAGTAGGGCTTCGCCAAGATGCTCAGCAGGTTAAGAGTGTTCTAGGAGTGATAAAAGATATTGCCGATCAAACCAATCTTTTGGCATTGAATGCAGCGATTGAAGCAGCTCGTGCAGGTGAGCATGGGCGAGGTTTTGCAGTAGTTGCCGATGAGGTGCGTAAGCTTGCAGAGCGAACTCAAAAAAGTTTAACAGAAATTGAAGTAAATGTTGGAACCATTGTTCAATCCATCAATGATGTAAGCGATACGATTAGTGAAAATGCAACCAACATGAATGGATTGACAACAATATCACTTGAAGTGGAAGCTAAAATTTCAACAACATCGAGAGAGATGGAAAATTCAGTAGTAGTTGCCAAAAAATCGTACAGTGACTCGATTGAAATGGTAAAACACATTGAATGGATTATTGAAAAAATATCACAGATTAATGATGTTTCTCAATCGAATCAAAAAAGTGTTGAAAACATTGAGGGAGATTCGGAAAAACTATTGAGTGTTGCTCAATCATTGCAAGCGCGTATTAATGAGTTTAAAAGCTAATTGCGCTAAGTTAAAGCGTGATATGATTGCGCTTTTAGTAATTTAAAGTTATTGGTATGGTATGAAAAATATTGTGTTAATCGGATTTATGGGAGTGGGTAAAGGCTCGATTGCTCGGGCGATGGTGAAGCATACTGCGATGATGGCATTGGATACCGACGATATTATCGAGAGTATTGAAAATCGTTCAATAAAAGCCATCTTTGCTACCGATGGCGAAGAATATTTTCGAAATTTAGAACGTAAAACAGCACGCTGGTTGAAGAAAAAAGTGACAGGAACAATCATCTCTACCGGGGGTGGATTTTTTAAAGTTCCTGCATTAAAAAAAGTGGGTACAGTTATTTTATTAAATGCCCCCTTTGATACAATTTATGAACGTATTTTAGCACATCCGGATGCGGCAAAAAAGTTCAAAAAACGCCCTTTATTTAAAGAGATTGAGAAAGCTCGTGCATTGTACGAAGAGAGATTGCCTCAGTATTTAAAAGTAGCGGATATTGTCATTGACGTAAAGAATAAAACGGTAGATGCAATTGCAAAAGAGATCATTAAAAAGGGTAAAAAACGATGAAAATACTGTTCATGTTTTTCTTAATATTTTCCACGCTCTTTGGTAGTGATGTCAAATGGGAAAAAGATTATGCAACTGCACTCAAGCAAGCTAAATTGCTTCATAAGCCAATGATGTTTATTATCTCGAATCACAATTGTCGTTATTGCGTTCAACTGGCATCCACAACACTTAAAGATCCAAAAGTGATTCAAAAAATTAATACCAATTACATAGCAGCTATTGTCTATGTTGACGAAGACCCATTGTTCCCACGTGAACTTTATGTGGGCGGTACACCCGCAACATGGTTTATAAAAGGGGATGGTGAACCGTTATTTGAACCGCTTATGGGTGCAGTCGATGCCGCAAGTTTTCAAAAAGCACTTGATATCGTCAGTAGTGAATATGCAAAAGTAGTACCGAAAAAGTAAAAGAGGATAAAAATATGGTTAGCATTCGAACAAGTGACAGTAATTTTCAAAATGTTTTTGATGAACTTTTAAATCGTGGAAAAATGGATATGGAGCATGTTGCAAGTGTCGTTAAAACGATAATTGATGAAATCCGTATTGATAAAGATAGTGCATTAATGACTCATATCGCACAATTTGATCGTTGGGCACCTGCAAGCGGTTCAGAGTTAAAAATCAATCCAGACGATATGAAAACTGCGTATGACGAACTTGAACCAGCATTAAAATCAGCACTTCATTTAGCGTATGATCGTATCCGAGCTTATCACGAAAAACAGCTTCCGCGAAGTTGGTTTGATACGGAAGCGAACGGAACGATTTTAGGGCAAAAAGTGACTCCTGTTGACCGAGCAGGTCTTTATATACCGGGAGGAAAAGCAGCATATCCAAGTTCGCTTTTAATGAATGTTATCCCTGCGCAGGTTGCGGGAGTAGAACACATTATCGTCTGTACTCCAACGCCGGATAATGAGCCCAATGCACTTTTACTTGCAGCATGTCATTTATGTGGAGTGAGGGAAGTGTTCAAAGTCGGCGGAGCAAGTGCAATTGCAGCTATGGCGTATGGAACGCAAAGTATTCCCAAGGTAGATGTGATTACGGGTCCGGGAAATATTTTTGTTGCAACCGCTAAAAAAATGGTGTTTGGTGAAGTGAACATCGACATGATTGCAGGGCCGAGTGAAATTGGGGTTTTGGCGGATGATTCGGCAAATCCTGAGCATATTGCAATAGACTTGCTTTCACAAGCGGAACATGATGAGATGGCAAGTTCTATTTTGATAACGCCATCCCAAAAGTTTGCAGATGCCTGTGCATTCGAAATCGAAATATGGCTGAAAAAGCTTCCTCGTGAAGAGATAGCACGAAAATCGATTGAAGAGCGTGCTGCAATTATCGTCACTGAGTCGATGGATGAAGCGGTAAAACTGATGAACTGTATTGCACCAGAGCATTTAGAGGTAGCAACGAATAATCCATTTGAACTTTTAGCCTCTATCAAACATGCTGGAGCAATATTTTTAGGACACAATACCCCCGAAGCAATCGGTGATTATGTAGCAGGTCCTAATCATACGTTACCTACCGGGGGGACGGCAAAATTTTACTCACCTCTTGGGGTTGAGAATTTTATGAAAAAATCCTCTATTATTGCCTTTTCCCAACAGGCTATTAATGAAATCGGTGAAGCTTGTGCATTGATTGCACACACCGAAGGTCTTGGTGCTCACGAAGCATCGGTTCGTTGCCGATTAGATAAATAAACTTTTTTTCCTTCTTCTTTTTCCTTTGCGGGAAATATTTCCAAACGGTTACATATCAAAAAGTTATCGCAAAAATGGTTCTCCTTTTAGTTTCTGTTAAACCTAATTTAGCTACTATGGACTCAGCAGAAATGCCATTATAAGCCTATTATAATGACAATAGATAATTATTATTGTATTACACAATAGGAATTCAAGGAGAATATATGCAGTTAGGTTTCTTGGTAGACCTTCGCCTTTGTATGGGCTGTAAGGGCTGTGAGATTGCATGTAAAGTGGAAAATGAAGTTCCACTGAGTACATGGCGTCTTCGTGTAAAGTATGTCGATGTAGGGAGTTTTCCTGAAACTCGACGTACCTTTACTCCACTTCGTTGTAACCACTGTGCTAATGCACCGTGTGAACGTATTTGTCCGGTTAGTGCATTGCACTATATTGAAAATGGTATTGTGAATATTGACAAAGAGCGTTGTATTGGGTGTGCAGGATGCGTTATGGCGTGTCCTTATGGTGCAATTTATATTGATCCACAAACGCAAACTGCGGATAAATGTACTTATTGCGCTCATCGTATTGCAAGTTCTATGATGCCATCATGTGTTGTTGCGTGTCCAGTTGAAGCAAATATTTTTGGTGATTTAGACGATCCATTGTCGAATATTAGTAAATATATTCAAGAACACCAAGGGAATGTCCAAGTACGTAAACCGGAAAAAGGAACTGATCCTCATCATTTCTATGTTGGTGGCGGAAATGTTCAACTAAATCCATTGGCATCATTCCGTGGAGAAGGACATAACCTCTTTAATAAACTTACTCATCTCCCTTTAGGAGGGCACCACTAATGGTACACGAAGCAATTGCAGCAACGAATGCGATAGTCGTCCTTGACGTTCCTCTTCCGGGAATTGTCTGGGGTTGGATTATCACGATGAATATGTGGGCAAAAAGTATTGGTACAGGTATTATTTTTCTGACCTTTTTCTTGTTAAAAAAGTATCCGAATGAGACAGGATTTATTCGATTTCCAGCCGTAGCGGTTTCAATCGTCTTTATTCACCTTTTCTTATTTTTTACGGTCATTGACCTGCATCAAATGTTCCGTTTTTGGCACATCTTTTTCTATCCTCATTTGACATCAGCGATTACGATTGGTGCGTGGATGGCGACAGGTTTTGTCGGTCTTCTTTTAGCGATGGCGTATGCAATTTATATGAAAAAAGACGAAGAAATGTACGACAAATATTTAGGTTGGACCGTTTTGTTGGCAATTCCAGTCACATTGTATACGGCTGGATTGATGGCAGAATCGACAGCACGCGAATTATGGCAAATGCCAACAGAATCAGCTCAAATGATTTTGGCAGCATTCTTGGCAGGTTCAGCTACGATGATTTTACTAGGTGGAAATAAATTTTCTGATTCAGTCAAAAAAGATCTTGGAATTATTTTGGGATTCAGTGCATTTTCGGCATTTATTCTTTATATGGCAGAATATATTTTCGGCGGAATGAAAGCAGAAGAGGTTGTAGCAACCTTAGAGTTTATTAAAGGCGGCGAATACACGATTATGTTTTGGATTGGGCAAATGATGGCGTTTATCATCCCTATGGTTCTTGTTTGTATGAGCATTACTAAAAAGTCGTATTATTTGTTGAAGATCGCAGCTGTATCAGCATTGGTCGGTTTATGGGTAGCTAAACACGTTTGGCTCGTTATCCCACAATTGTTAAACATGAGCTAAAGAGGTAAATGATGTATTTAGAAAGCAGAAGAACATTTTTAAAAGGTGCAGCGTTCACCGTAGCAGGCGCAGCGATTGCAAAAGGGGTTTTTACAACCGACGCAGTTGCCCAATCAATTGAAAATAGCAAATTTACCAATACTCCAGATACTCTTTCATTTTATCCTCCATTGGATCAATGGGATAACTTCCAAGAGCTTGATGGAACAGATTGGAAGCGTGGTGGTATCGGTCGTCACGGTGTAAAGAGTGAAGAGAATCCTGATGGTATTTTAGTTCATGACTACATGGTTATTCCAACAGCTTGTTCCAACTGTGAAGCTTCATGCGGATTGACCGCATGGGTTGATAAAAAAACGATGACGGTTAAAAAGTATATGGGTAATCCATTGCATCCGGGTTCACGTGGACGTAACTGTGCCAAAGGGTACGCCGTTCAGTCACAAATGTACGACCCTGATCGTATTCCATTCCCACTTAAACGTGCTCCAGGTTCAAAACGCGGAGAAGGTAAATGGATTCGTACGACATGGGATGAAGCAATGACCACGATCGGTAAAAAGATGGGGGATACGATTCGTAAAGGGGATGAACTCTCTAAAAAATCGGTTATGTACCATGTCGGCCGTCCGAATGAAAATGGATTTGTCCCTAAAGTCTGGGAAAGTTTAGGTCTGGATTCGTATAACTCTCATACGAATATTTGTTCGGCAAACGGTCGTACTCCAACGATCCATTTTGTCAATGATGACCGTACCAGTCCTGACTGGGGTAATGCAAAACTTATTTTCCTTAACTCGTCACACGCAGCGGATGCGGGACACTATTTTGCTCAAGCAGCCGCGTATATTGCCGATGCACGTAAGAAGGGTGCGAAGATGGTCGTTATGGACCCGCGTCTTTCGAACTCTGCAGGTATTGCAGATTTGTGGCTTGCACCATGGCCGGGTACTGAAACGGTTATTTATCTTCATTTGGCAAGCCGAATTTTGAGCGATAATCTCGTAAACAAAGCCTTTGTGAAACGTTGGTTTAACTGGGACACATTGATGAAGGATAGCGATTATCTCAATTATATGGTAGAAAAAGGGTATGTTCCAAAACTTCCGCAAGGGCGTGATTTTGAAAGTTACTTAGAGCTTTTAAAAGAAATGTACGCACCGTATACGCTCGAATTTACCGAAAAAGAGACTCATATTCCAGCTTACAAGCTCGAAAAACTCTATGAGATGTTTATCTGGGCAGAAGATGCCATTTCGACCTACGTTTGGCGTGCTGCTGCTGCGGGTAATCGCGGTGGATGGATGGTTGGTAAAGCGGTGTTCTTTGTAACCGGTTTACGTGGTGCTATCGGCAATGTCGGCGGAACGGGTTTTTATCATTCACACGATATTTCAGTGGGTGGTAAAGGTGGAAGTGCTACCGTAGGTCAAGGAAAAAGTGGCGCTGATGTTCCGCCAGTTAAGGCGTGGAATGAGTTGACATGGCCGCCGGAATGGCCTCTTACTACCTATGAGCTTTCCTATCTCCTTCCACACTTGTTAAGTGATAAAGAGTGGCAGAAAAAATGGAACGATCGCGGATTGCAAGTACCAAGTAAATTGGCAGTATATGCTCCTCGTATGTACAATCCGGTCTGGATTAATCCGGATGGTTTCCGTTGGATTGAAGTGCTTAAAAACGAAGAGCTTATGGAACTTACCTTTAATCTCTCTCCGGTATGGTCAGAAACCAATTGGTATATGGACTATGTCCTCCCTGTTGGACTTGCAGGTGAGCGCCACGATCAGCACTCTGAAGCAACACTTCCTGCACGATGGACAACTTTCCGTCAGCCGGTATTGCGTGTAGCACTTGAAAAATCGGGATGGAAACCAAAAAATCCAAATCGTGCAACTCTTGAAGCACACATCAAAGCAGGCCTTGGTGAAGTGTGGGAAGAGAATGAGTTCTGGTTCCAATTGTGTACGGATTACATTGACCCAGACGGAAGTTTGAACATCAAAAAAATGTGGGAAAGTAAACGACATCCAGGAAAAGCGGTTACGATTCCTGAATGGTACGATGCTGCATTTGGAGATAATCTTCCAAAGCTTCATGAAACAGTTATGAATGATGAACGATATATAAAAGAAGAATTCCCAGTTTATTCGTACATGAGAGATCATGGAGTATGGCTTGAAGAAGATAAGATTTACAACGTTCAAGAGCGTGAGCTAAAACTCGAAGATGGTAAAATTGAATCCTATGAGCACAAGTATGATGCAGCTTCAGTGAGCGTTGACAGCTCAGGTATTATCAGTGCGAATGATGAGAAAGGCAAATCGAAAAAAATCGGTATCGAAATTGACGGTAAAAAACTCCAAGGATTTACTACCCCAACACGTAAGCTTGATGTGTATACACAATGGGTAGCCAAAGATTGGAAATGGCCAGAATATGGAATGCCTATCTATCCACGTAATGATAAAGAGAAAGAAGATATGGTCCATATCGTCTCTCATGTTAATCATATTTATATGAAAGAGGAAAATTCGTTTGCCCTCAATACGGTTTTCCGTTTGCCTTATAACATTCATACCCGTTCGGCGAACTCCAAACATTTGATGGAAATCAGCCAAAATCATGATCCTATTTGGATCAGTACGGGAGATGCTAAGCGTCTTGGTCATAAACGCGGCGATGCTATCCGTATAAAAATTGTTGATACGGTTTCAGGACTGGAGAGTGGATATTTTGTAGCAATGGCTGTACCGACTGAAGGTGTTCTTCCCGGTACACTTGCGTGTTCACACCATGGCGGTCGTTGGAAGCTTACCAACCATGTTACGATTCCTAATGGGGTAAGTGATGGTAAAATAGCAACGAGTACCACGCCACGTGATATAAATAATAAAGAGTTTCTCAAAGAATCACCTGCGAACGTAGGTAAAGCAGGAGCACAAACGATTATTGATGATTATGATGGAACTACGGGTATTAATAGCTTTGGGGTTCCGGTTGCTGAAATCCAAATGGATGGAAAAGTGGGTAAACTAAAATACGTAGAGGGAATTCATGGATTTAAAGCAAAACGTTTTGCTGAGTATAACCGCGATTCTGAAAACGTATGGTGGGATGGACTAAGTGGTTCATGGCAAAATGCCGTTGCGGCTCCTCATCCTGACCCTGTATCAGGAATGCACTGCTGGCACCATAAAGTTCTTGTTGAACCGGCACAGCCAGGAGATAAAATCGGAGATATTTTTGTCAATTATGACAACAATCTCAAAGTTTACCAAGCGTGGAGAGATACACTTTCACGCGGATTGGATTCCAATTCCAAACTTCGACGTCCTCGTCACATTTTCCGTCCATGGGTCAAGCTTGATCCAGCATCGTATGATGTGAATATTAAGGCGTAAAAACCTTTCTTCCCCTTGCTAAAAGGGACTTCTAAAGGGCTTTTCAGCCCTTTTGGTTACAATCCTACAATCACTATTAAAAGGCCTAACCGTTATGGATGAGATCATTGCACGAAGCAATATATACGCACTTCTTTCTCGAATACTCCTCCAAGAATTGGACAGTGAACTCTTGGAAACACTTAAAACAGATCCGACAGTATTAGAATTTTTTCCTCATTGGAATGAGTGGGAACAGCGTACAAGTATAAGTAATGTTAAACTTTTGGAAGAGTATCTTAATCCGGATTTTACCAATCTTTCGATTTTACATCTTGTCCCTTATGAGACCTTTTATACACGCTCGGATCAAATGATTGAAACGGGTGGGGCAAATCCTGTCACGGATATTTACAGTGCATACGATTTTATGGTTGATTATGAAATCGCCCGTGTTGTTTCCGCCGATCACATTGGAATTCAATATGAATTTATGCATCATCTCTGCGATGCACAAAAAAAAGCGATGGAAGAAAATGATTCAGAGGCGGTTCGTGATCTTCAAGAGGTACAGCACCGTTTTTTAAATACCCATTTACTTCAATGGGCACCGATGTATCTCATCAATATGAAGTATGAATCCAGAACCCCTTTGTATTACGATGCTGCTGAAACGGCACTGGAGTTTATCCTCTCTGATAATGAAACCTTAAGTGCAGTAGTTTCCAAAGATTCATGAGTCTTTTAATCCTCTCTCCAAGTAGATGCGTTAGAGCATTGAGTGTTAATTCTATTTGCACCCATTGTGCTGACGTGTGTCCTACTGGGGCTATTAGTATTGCAGAGCGTCTCCCATCCATCAATCAGGTGCAATGCGTCGGATGTGCGGGATGTGTTGCAGTGTGTCCAAGCGAAGCGTTGAGTTTGGATGATTTCAGTGCAACAGATTTTTTCTTTACGTTTGCATCGGATGAGGAGAATCTGATTTCATGTCAAAAAAACGTCCCTTGTGTTGCAGCTTTGAGTCATGAACAGCTGATTTCTTTTGCTCAAATGAAACATGGGGTTGTTTTGGATACGGGTCACTGTACACAATGTGAGATTGGAACCCATGTGTTAGCAACACTTGCACATACACTTGAAAATACCAATTATTTACTCGAAGCGATTGAATCAGAGTTTCGAGTAGAATGCTCGGATATTGGATACAGCACTTTGGGCGAAGATGAAGCAGTTCTGGAGCGAAGAGATTTTTTCAAGACGTTTCATCTTCGCGGATTGGGTAAAATTCGAGGGGATTTTGAAAAAGAGATTCAAAAAACGACGGATGAGTTTGTAGAGTATTCAACCGACAGTTCCCATACCAAAGAGTTGAGAACAAAAAAAATTACCGATCGACGTAAACTTTTTTTTACCGCAATAAAGCGATTGCCGACTCCGTCGATTTTTCACGTCGTTGATGGGTCAAACATACCGTTTACGTCCCAAAAATTAATGGATGAGACATTGTGCACAGCGTGTGAGATGTGTTATAGAATTTGTCCGACAGGGGCTTTAACCTCTGATGTTCGTAATTCTAAAATTGATTTCGACCCGTTTTTGTGTGTTAAATGCCATCTGTGCCACGATGTCTGTGAGCCAAAGGCAATTACCCTTTCCCAATCGTATAATTTAGCGGAGTGGTACAAACCAACGGTGCAAAATCTCGTAACCTACAGAGTACGACGATGCGATGAATGCGATGCACTGTTTAGCTCCAGTATCGGGGATAGAATTTGTCGTCGCTGCGCTCTTGAAGATGAAGAAGCAAAAGAATTATGGGGGCTTGAATAAATGATGAACAATGATAATTCGATTACGACAGAAACGTTGCTCTATGGATTTATTGCAGAAAATGCGCATAGCAACCGTTTTTCCGTTATGGTCAATAAATTGTTTAAGAGCAATGGTATTAATGCGATGGCGATACCAATGAATATACGTCCGGATGATGTCGCCTTTACTATTTCTCAAATGCGAAGTTCAAAACTCTCAGGGGCTGTGATTTCATCGGAGTACCAAGAGGAAGCGTTTGCGTTGTTGGATCGAGCTTCTAGTCTGGCACAAGATCACGGGTATTGTGATTTTATCCGTATTGTTGATGGTGAACTTATCGGTGAGCTTATTATGCCGATGGCTTTGGAAAAATTTGCAGACAGTGAAGCCTTTGAAGATGATATTGCATTGAACTCAATGACGCACTATTTTTATGAATTAACTACAGGAGAAAAGAATGATTAAAACAGATTTTAGTGATTTAAAAGCTGAGTTTGACCAGTTTGTACGGGGTAAATGTGAGAGCGGAAGCTGTGAAACATCCAGTGATGAAAAAAATGAAGAAGAAGCGGAGGAGTATGTTCCCGGGTTTGTGGATGAGCTAGGGGATAAACTTCTTGCCCCTTATCATAGCGGTGTTTATTTTTCTCGAATGGATATTAAGCGGGTTGCCGAAGCAATCGATGAATCCATCCCCATCAAAGAGCGTAAAAAAATGATTCGAGCGCTGTTTCGTCATACAACACGACGTTCGTATCTGCAAGAGGCATTTGATGAATTCAATCGCCATTTTGGAGGACGTATTTTAATTTATACAGAACTCTCCGAAGCGTTTCCTGCGTCAAAACCGATTTTTGATGCGAATATTGCGAAAATCAAAAAGACCCAAAAAATGCTGGACCAGATTATCGAAGATTTTGAAGAGATAGAGCCAACGGATGAGCCGATGATGATGTAGTGAATGAAAGAGGGTAAAAAATAGTTTTAACTGTGTTCATCCGCTATAATTGTTCTTATTTCACAGTTTAAGGTATCTGTTTTGGCACTCTTTCAAAAATCCGTTATCAATTCCATCAAACAAGATGAAAGCTTAGTCGCTCTACGATGGGCGGCATATCAAAACTATATCGCCAAAATCGATGCTATCCGAGGATTCAAAGAGGAAGTTTATCAAGACGGCTTTTTCAAAGACATTTTCGAATCGTGCTTGGGCTATACTCTCAAAACTACCAATCCATCCGATTACAATTTAGAGCGTGAAAAGAAGAACGAAACCGACGGCAAAAAAGCTGACGGTGTTATATACGTCAACGGTGAGATTATAGGGGTAGTGGAGTTAAAAGATCAAAAAACTAAAAATCTTGATGCCGTAGAATCGCAAGCGTTTAACTATCATGCCTCTCACTCCAATTCTAAATACATTATCATTTCCAACTTCAACGAGCTACGCTTTTATATCGATAAAAAAACTGCATACGAAAAATTCAATCTTTTTACCCTCACGTATGACGAATTTAAAAAGCTTCACTTGCTCCTTTGCTTTGAAAGTTTAAAAGAGGATATTCCGCTCAAACTCAAAGAAAAATCGGCAAGTTTCGAGCAAACTATTTCTAAAGAGCTTTATAAAGATTTTAGTGCATTTCGGACGCATTTGTTTGAGAACATTGTCAAAAATAACTACTCCCACGTCATACCCGCGCAGGCGGGTATCCAGCTAGATTCCCGTCTTCACGGGAATGACGAAAACATCAACTCTCCCGTCATTCCATGCTCCGACACGGAATCCATCACCAAACAAACCCTCCTTCGCCTAACCCAAAAACTTTGTGACCGTATCATTTTTATCCTCTTTGCGGAAGATAGAGGGCTTTTAAAACCAAACACCGTCAAAGAGATACGCTCACGCCATGCAGCGGACGGCTTTGGTGATCGCAGTATGTACGATTATTACAAGCTCTATTTTAACGCTATCAATACGGGAAATGACAAACTCGGTATTCCAAAATACAATGGTGGACTATTTGCCACCGATGAGATGCTTGACTCTCTTAAAATCGATGACAGTTATCTCGATATGGAAGCGCAAAAACTCTCCGATTTTGATTTTGAGAGCGATATTAGCGTCAATATTTTAGGGCATATTTTTGAGCAATCCTTGACTGATCTCGAAGAGATAAATGCCTCGATCAACGATACGGAGTTTGACAAGAAAAAATCCAAACGTAAAAAAGACGGCGTTTTCTACACCCCCGAATACATCACCCGCTACATCGTCGAAAACACCCTCGGAAAACTGTGTACTGATAAAAAAGAGGAATTAAAAATCGAGAATGAAACGGTAGTTATCAATTCTCGTAAGCTTACAAAAGCAGAACAGAACTACAAAGAAATATTAATAGCCTATCGAGAATGGCTAACCCACCTAAAAATCCTCGATCCTGCGTGCGGAAGCGGTGCATTTCTCAACCAAGCGTTAGAGTTTCTCATCCGTGAACATACCCTCATACGGGATTTATTGCTACCTTACGAAGATTTAATGATCGGGTATGAAATCGAAAAAAGTATCCTTGAACACAACCTCTATGGTGTGGATATAAATGAGGATGCGGTAGAAATTGCACGCCTTAGTCTATGGTTACGGACAGCGCATAAGGGGCGAGAGCTTACGAGTTTGAATGATAAAATCATCTGTGCTAATTCACTTTTGGCGATGCCCTTTGAGGAGGGGAGTTTTGATGTGGTGATTGGGAATCCACCGTATGTTGCTCTCAACAAGATTAAAGACGTTGATTATAGCCGTGCAGGGTTTGAAGTTTTTGAGAAAACAGGTGACTTGTTGGCGTTGTTTATCGAAAAAGGGTTACGTCTCACCGCAGATGGAAAATACTTTTCGTTTATTGTTTCAAACAGTTGGCTAAAAACCAAATATGGCGAACCGCTCAAAAAGTTTTTAGAAAAAAATGGACAAACAGAAGTTCTCAATTTTGTAGGGACACAGCTGTTTGAAGATGCAACGGTAGAGAGT
>Ga0208103_1000285_pt1 | contig 21609 bp, 19 predicted proteins | sample CryBogmetaGMA75M_FD_184550 | JGI IMG/M metagenome (GOLD analysis project Ga0208103, IMG submission 184550) | Freshwater microbial communities from Crystal Bog, Wisconsin, USA - MA7.5M (SPAdes) | ecosystem: Environmental > Aquatic > Freshwater > Lake | place: Crystal Bog, Wisconsin, USA... | reverse complement strand
TGTTGGGGCACTATTCCTTTGTGCTCACAGATCTCATTTCAAAAGGTAAGCTAAGGCCTTTAAATAATCAAAGTTGAATCATGATAGAGGCTAGCGTTACTTTTCGTACCGTTGGACTTCAAACCCCAAGTGTTACGCTTTGTTTAGTAGTTGGAAGAATAGGCGCTTTATAGGGTGCCCGAAACTTACCCGATAACCTCGCCCACTACAACGGGAATCCATGCCGATTGATTGGTATATCCCCTACGAACGGCGTTTTCAGGTGTCTCTAGCCAAGCGCCACGAGTCTCATCATCCCAGGATTCGTTACCAAGCGGCACAATGATTCGGCCTGAATGTAGGTTGTCATTGCACCACACAAGCATCTCTTCAAATACATGCTGTTCCCATTGGGCTTCGCGGCTCGGGTAATAAGTGATCTTGTCTTCCTCGCAAAGACCACAATAATACTGGCCATCTGGAGTTCGGTATTCCGACAAATCAGCATCACACAGGTACTCCCACCATCCCTTATTTTTTGCACCATCCCAAGAAAAATAAATGCCGTTATTGGCACCATCCATTGAAATCTCAAAGGTAAGCCTGGGATGCAGGCCTTGGAAACCCATGATCAGCTTATACCCCCCAGCTTGCTTGCAAACGAGTGGATAATGAAATCGGTTCTTGTTTAGTGCGAACCATCGGTTCCATAAACCCAATACCCAGGCATGAGTGGGGTCTTTAAGCCGCCGGGATTTGCTGGTTTTTGAACGTTTCATGTTATTTTGGTTTATGTGGCATCGTTAACCTCACGTTCCCCGGTTGTTTTCTGGGATAAACGCACTTCTTTCATGATTACCGGACGGGTATGCACCGACAGCTCACCGATGCGCAGCAGGTCGCGGGACTTAAGATAAAAGTGGTCGACGAGGTCATGCATAAAATAGCAACAAGGCCGTCCGCCCAAAGGGTCGTGTGCCAGGCCGCCAAAGGTGTTCCAATTCTCTTCCAATGGACAATTATCCATGATGCTGATGCTGGAATTGCAGTAAACAATACTGTCGCGGTCTTCCGACCAATCCGGGTCGTCCTCGCGCAGCCAGCAAATGAGTTCACAATCAAAAATGATTCCCCAATCCGGATCGTCCTCAAACTGCGCAGACTGGGCATCATAGATCAGATGCTGTTCCCGCGCAAAGCGCTCCGCCTCCATGAGCCGTTGGTTGAGGTCTTCAAGCTGTTGCCAGTCTGCCGCACTGAGCGGGATGTCCTGACCATTTGGAATACGGCGGACTGCATCCAGCCGCATTTGCAGTGCGTCAAAGTCTGGCAGCCGCCCGGACACATAGTCCCTCAAGGCGTAGCCATGCCAGCGCAGACAATCAGCCAGCGCAAACCGATCTTGCCCGAATTGCCCATCTTCTTTATGCTGCCGCCACAAAGGATGAAGACTGAGCGGGTGAGTGGATTCGTCATAACTTGCCCGCCATGAACAAGACGTCTTATGAGATGACGGGTCAACTGAGGCCAGCGCCATTGGCATCCGGGTTTGCCGGGGATCATCGCGTAAAGTGAAGTAGAGGTATGGATTAACCGAAGCATCCAGGGCATCGATTTTACGCTCATCCAGGATTTCCGCAGCAACGGGGGGTCTCTCAACCCACACCTGTAGGTTGCCCACACTGATGACAGGCACCTGGTTCAGTTCCCGTTCATCAATCGGTAAAGTGCAGGCATCACCTTTCAAACCAACGCCTGTATCCTGTTCCAGATAAGTGTCCAGGCAACCCGGATAGGCTTTGACCCGTATGCCGGTCGGCGTGACGTTAAAGGTAACGGTAAATTCATCCAAAAGACGGGAAGCACTTTGCGTATCCAGCCAAGTTTCCAGTACCTTGCGCTGTGCGTCGGTGAGTGTGAAATGTAATGGTGTGTTCATAGTGCTTTTATGTTGGGTTGTTGGCAACAGAGAGCCGTTCCACTGCACAGCAGTCCACCACTGCCCGACTAAAAAACATCAATCAGTCTATCTTGAGTAACGCAGTGTCTGATTGACATTCTGAAAAGCTTTACGAGCGCTTTCTCAAGTTCCTCTTAAGTAAAATTAATTTATAACAGTCGCTTACATAAAAACATGGGGGCCATAACTTTAGTAAGTAAATAATAGCCGATTAAGAAGAAATCAATAAAAAGCTTTTTTTACAAGCATTTCAAGAGAGTCTACATCTAACTTACTTCTAGGTCGGTATAAATGTGCTTTATTTCCATTAAGAATGTGGTCAGGAGCGGGTTTATGCCATCCTTCAGGCTCTTTAGCCATTATCTCATTAACAATCTTATCCCAACCCGGATGTTTTGATATGTTTTTCCCTGCGAATAATGCTTTTGTTAATGTAGTTGTATTTTCCATTAGAAGAATGCCACATCCGTTATAAAACTGAGTCATATAATTCTGTGCTGCTTTTTTTGCTTCTGTATGGCTTTCGAATCCTATTGGTGCAAAGTGCAGTATTATTAATTCACTATCTGCTTTTTCGTTATCGCCTGTCGTAATTTGTATTTTTGGCAAAATTCTTCTTTCAATAAAACCGGATTTCGTTCTAAAAAGATCGCCTTTATTTTTTAATGCAGATACTAATTCATTTTGTGACATAACAAACTGAATTCTCTGTTGAATTAACATATCAATAACATGTAGCATTATAATTTTTGTTATATTTTCTCCCCAACAATGATGACATGCATAACAAATTCTCTGAACCATTAATAGTTGGGGAATTCGATTAGAAGCTTTGTTAAGAAGAAATTCGCCATTCTTCGTTCTAAGAAATGCATTGTCTTGTTTAAATATATCATTTTTTGAGTATCCATAAATGCTAAATTTTTTAAAGTAAATATCTTCCTTATGGTGATTTATCGCTATACAAAACTCTGAATATTGTTTAAATACATCAATCTGTTCATTAATATGGCCAAATATATCAGTATCCTTATACAAACAGTAAATAATGGCAGTAAGACAGGCATCAATAATAGACCGCTTCCATTTTGGTGTTAGAGTGCACCATGTACCATCATTGGAAACAATAAATTTCGCATTCCATAGTTGTTTTATAATATTTCCTAGATGTTGGGGGTGCGCCATACCATATTGATCAATGGCATTAATTTCTCTCAAGACGGTATAGATGGGTTGAGGTGTCTTTTTTACAAATTTTTGAACAACTATTTGACTGCAAGAAGCAGTTTCATCAGTTCTTTGTTTAGATAGATGTTCATCAAATATAAACAATGCATCAGCACCACCTGAAACTTCACCACCAATACCAAATACCGCTGAAGAAGGAAATAGGCTTTTGCAATTCAAATCATCATCTTTTGATATAATAGAAACCTCTTGATAATCTAGTTTACTTGCTCCTACTGATGGGGGGAGCATTGCTCTAAATAACAATTGAGCAAAATATTCGTCTATATGTGGATCAGTGTGCACGATAATTCGATCCAGATATTTCTCTTTGCCATCTAAACCATTCACAGCGCCATCTTCTTTGAGAAGATCGCGAATAAAATCTTCAGACTTTTGTGAAAGCGCGGAAAGAATCCCACCGTTTGTATTAAAATCAAGCCGATTAATTTTCAGCATAACCACATCCATTTTCAGTATTAACAAGTTTTCTTAACACAATGATAGTTGCATCATCATCGTAGAAAATATCTTGAGAAGCTACATTTTTAATGGCATCGTTCCATATCACTTTACTTCTAAATTGCTTAAGCACTGTGGGATCATATCCAGGCAATAATTTATCTACATCATTCATGTAATTAATCAAAGTCTGCTTATGATTTTCAATCAAGCTCCGGCAACCATCACTGGCTAATACAATATTTTTAAGTTCGCTTGTCTTTCCAGTACCAAATATTTTAATAAAATTAACTGACTCATCCGGACACATAATAAGTTTGGACAGATAAACACCATCATCATCAATTTTAGAAAATAAATCATTTACTGCAATATATCCATCACCTGAATGGAATACTATGTAGTCGTCTTCTGTTACGACGAATCCAAGTATAGTTGTCATGAAAAAATCGCTGACAACATATTTTTTTTCTTCCTCATTGCTGCTCAGTATATTAGCAACAGCATTAAGTTTATCGATAACAAAGCACTGTAAATTAGCAATGAATTCATCATTAGAGATATTTTTTTGCAAGCCAATTAATGATTTGATTCCTTCAATTGCAAAACGAGCTAATAATTTCGCACCAGTCTCATTATTAGACCATTCACGCTTCAGCTCCGGGTGGGAACCTGTACAGCCATCGCAAACTACTGCGGCAATAAAATTGTCATCAATGGCAATAGCCATCACGTCTTGGTTGTTAATATTATCTCTAAAATGCTGGGGGCCATGTTGTGTTACTCCACCAACCGAAAAAGGCAATGGTGTAATGGAATCTTTAAGAGTGTAAGTAACGTTTCGGATAGCAAAAGGTGTTTCTCGCCATACTGGCTCATGTGTTGGTTTTTTACCTGACATGAATATCTCCTTGTGTGATATCTATACCATATCCACTCAGGAATTTAACAAACTCATCAGGATCAGTATCTTTGATTTGAGTCCTTGTAATTACTTTAGCTTTTGGGATTACATACTTTGGCTTATATGGTTTTTTAGTGGTTGGTCGCCCAACAAGTTTATTAATAACTTTACCAAGGCCAGTTTCCATGACTACTTTTTCCATATATGGATTACTTGATCTGCGCTTGTCTTGTTGTGGCAAAAACGTCAATAAATTTTTTCTTTGACCTTTTACCAGAATAGAAACAAAAAAATCATATAAAACATTGTCAATCTTTTTTAAATCAATGAGTCTAGACTCATGTGGTTGATTCTGAGCTTTCAAATATTCTTTGTTTGCAGATGTTAAAAAATCTGCACCTTCAACAAGATAACGCAGAACACTAAGGTTATTTAGTTTCGGATCACTTTGTAACGTTGATGGTCTGGTGCGAATGAAATATGGGTAAATACCAACCCAAAGGTTGTAGCATAAAACAGTAAGAGAGAATATGTCACTTGATGAGCTGTATATGTAACGATCCGATGCATTTTTTCCATTCCTTTCAAGGTCTGGATCAAGAAATTCTTGTTTATAAAACTCTGTGCAGTCAAAGTTACCATACTGAACCGCATCCAAATCAATCAAAACGGGTTGTAATTGATTTCGTGTCCCCTGACATAAAATATTACCAGGATTAACATCACCTAAAACAATACGCGAATTGTGCAATTTATCAACAATCTCAAAAAGTTTGTAGATAAAAGCAATACATGTATTGTTGTCGAAGCGCTTCCCGTTTACTTCCTTAAAAGAGGAGGAATTTGTATCATAATTTAAATCATTAATATGTGGGCATTCAGTAAATAGCGGCATTGAGAAGCCAACGACTTCGTCGAATGCCAAAAAGTTTTTTTCATAAGCAGGATTTTTTGGGAAAGCAAAATTATTTCCGCCAAATTTGTCAATATTATCTAAATAAGCATTACATAAGCTTAGAACTTTTTGTTTGCGCTCAGCCGATAAAACGTTAGAGTGATATATTTTTACCGCTTGTAAATTGCTTGTGTCGTCAGTCAGCTTATAAACTTCCCCTTCGCCACCACTACTGAAAGGCTCATTCAACAAGTATTTTTTTTCTTCAATGACAACGTGCATGTCAGATGTCCTTATGAAATAGAACTTTGAGATGCCATTTGAAATGCTCTTCGAATAGACTTCTGATCATTATCAAGACTTATTGACTCATCAAATCCTAATGTTGTTTTAACGTTTTCTAATTCTTGCTTAGAAAAAGATGTTCCAACCAAGCCAAGTACAACGGATTTCCGCAAAGAACCTTTCTGTTTAAGATCACCAATAACCGTTTTAATTTCGGCAGGAGAAACACCGCCTTCCGTATCTTCGCCATCAGTAATGACCGCTATGGTAAATGTTGCTGCAATACCTTCGTTTTCACACGCATCAATACTAACCGCCATATCTTGTAACAACGTCAAAATAGTTTGATAAAGCGCGGTACGACCACTCGGATTATAGTTATCTTGACTTAGATTTGTGACACAATCATTTTTGTTTGCGTCTAATTTTTCAAATGGATTCAGCATTTGGGATGAATCCGAGAAAGTATATTGAATGACATAGAGTGCATCATTTCTACATTTTGCACTCGCACGTAACGTATCTAATAGGGCTGGATGGCTATCAATTACGGCTTGCCTGTGTGGTCCCATTGAACCGGACGCATCAAATATAAAACAGCTAAATATAGGATCCTCTGCTACATTAGTAGGTAACTCTGGCGTTTCAACCTCCCTTTCAGCATCTTTATTTAAAACACGAATTGTTTCATCGCTCAGATAATTATGTTTTTTTGCGTTTTTAAGAGCTGTTTTAACTTTTGTTTTTGGCTTTTTTATCGGATTTAATTGGGCACCTTTGTCAATATAACTTAAGATTAATTTTCTGATCTCTTCGATAGATTTTACTACCACAGAATAACTTGCTACAGCGCCTGCGTCATGGACATTACCACCCCTTTGCGTAGATCTTGCTGTTTTTAGTGAATCGATATCAACGGCAGATATGTCGGCATTGATTTTACTGATTTTTGGATACACTTTCATAAGATCAAGTATTTTGTACACTCCAACACCAGGAGCTTTCAGGGTCTTTGAGTGTTCTAGTTTTAAATCTCCAGATTGTATCAAGTCTATCCTGTAGTTATTTACAATTGACTCCAGTGTTTTAGAGAACAGTTCATTAGCTGCACCGCTTAACTCTTTCTCGGATAATTGATGATTACCCTGTTTCGCATAGCTATCGTGAAGCCTAATCTTTCTTATACATTGGTTGAAGCAAGAAACTATATCTTCGGCGGGAACTTTATTCATATTCATGATGATATCCGGTTTTTATAGTTGTTATTGATTATTGCACGGGGAGGCACCATTTATGTGAAAGCTTGTTCCTTGCGCCTGCTTGAATAAGCGTTAAAAATAACGCGACTGCTAATGCCTTCCGCTACCCAAAGCCGTCCCGAATCCATCGTCCTCGCCCAACAAGGGGTTCGGACATCACCCCGATGACTCGACACATTATCTTAAAAGCCTGCATTTTCACTACACAAAAGCAGCTTCTTGAAAACACATGCTACTATACGCTTTCTGGGACTATTTTCCATAACTGGGTAAAAAAATCGAGTTACCGTATAATTAAGGACGAATGTCATTATCTTTAGTAACCTCTAGCGTGTGAACTAACCTGTTAAAGATGGCGATTCGGAAAGCACCATGGATGAAAATGTTTTTCGAATTCATCACCGAATGCATTTGTCATAGTGGGTATATTAGAACTTACAGCCCAGTACATGAAAAATATACCATTTAATAGCTTTATTCTATGTTTTTCAACAATTTCCTGACGCCTTGTGCATTCATCTAATAATTTGGAAAAGTATAAATTATCATAGTCAATTTTTTTTATGTCTAAGCTATAGTTGTGTTTATCGATCAAAGGTTTTAGTTCATTCTTAAGGTCAGTCTCGTTGTCGCTGGTGAAAAAATGGGAAGTTAGGGTAGCCGTAAGATCGAAAAGACGAAACAACATTTGTTCGTGAGATTCAGCAGATGAATCGGATACAAACATAGCGCGTAAATTCATTAAAGTCAGGTAAGACAGCAATGCTTCCGGTAAGGGTTGTTCAAACATTATCCCATGATTATTCCAGTTACGACAATTTTTGAGAATACAAGCATTAACGAACTGCAAAGGTTTGTCCTTATCCCTTATTTTTCTCCATGGATCAGTTACTTCCCAATGATGGGTTAATGATCGTAAAAATTGTCGGAATAGTGCTGATTTTGCTTCCGGTACTGGTTCTCGTAGCGGTAAAAGAACGCGTAGACCTTCCCAAATAATTCTGACATCATCTTGGCTAAGATCACGATTTCCTTCGGAAATAAAGTAATTGATGGCTAATTGGTCATCATCATTTAACCATTCTAATACCCAATTACAAGATTCAATGATGCCACGTCGTAGCACAGTATAAGGTTGATCGTAAAATTTCCGCACCTCTTGACCTATTTTCTGGTCAGATTTAATGTAAATGATTGGAGCTACCATCATAGCTTTTTTAAACGTTTCGGTGATTGTCCCTAAGTTTTCGCCGTGGTTTGAGCATATCAAAATATGAGTACGAGGAAAGCCCAACTGCATCACCAGTTCTACATACAAATGGTAGCCAGCAACATTTTTCAATAAGTCTCCAGCTTTCTTTCGCTGTTCTTCATCCTCAACTTCGTCGTTTGATGGTTCATACCCATGCCAGTCACTCAAATAACGCAGCGTGTTGTCATCTGCCGCTTCACCTTCACCATAAGGAGGTAAATCGATGTCCAGTACTATGTAGTCGATGGTATCCATGCGGCTAGGGTCGTGAATAAAGCGCCACCCCTCCTGAAAACTTAGAGCTACTTGGATACCATGTGGCGATAACTTGCATTTCAACTCATGTCGGTTATCAGGGATATCAAATCCATCTGGTAAAATTGTACCGAACACAGCTTCGGTAGTAGCTTTAAGATCGTTATCAAAATCTTCGATCCATAGGAAATGGCTCATTATCTTAATTCTCCTCAGTTAAAGCCCATGATGGGAAACTGAACTCTACAATAAAATGATCTTGCGGTTTAGGCTTCTTGAAAAAACCTTCTATTCTTTCAGCAACTTCAACTAAGTAATCATGCCCTTTACCGCTACCCTTATATTGACTCCGCTCTGTTCGAGTACTCGGATTGCTAACTCGTAACAATTCAAAAGTAGATTCAGATTCCAGCTCAACACATATAGAACTGCGTTCAGCACTGTCATAATACTTGAAGGCATTAACTAAAAGTTCATTAAGCACAATAGTTACAAGTGAGTCGGTGATGCCGTTGGGCTGAAAGTGAATATTACGGTCAAAGCCTATAATATTGAATGACGCAATATGCTCGTTGATCCATTGTTGTAATTGTTCCAGGCTGGCAGAATTTTTTAGCTGGCTACTCCATTCGCATTCCCACTGCTGCTGCAAGGTGCGCTCAATATCCAGATGGTGCTCACGCCACTCTATACGTGACGTATCTATAGGCACTATGCGTTTGCGCACAGCATAGGCATGGTAATGCTGGCGGATTTTATCTCGCCCCGCTGCGCTTAGTAGTTGCTGGATCACTATAGCCAAGGTGTGCCTAGCGACTTCTTTTAGTGATCCTTCACCACTGGAGTCTTTACGTAGCCTTTGTTTAAGCCGATCAGGATCAGTTGACAAGAGGCTAAAGACATCCAATAAACCTCGCATGATGGCCACCGCTTCCTGATACAAGCGAACATCTCCATCGTGTTCCATATTGTAGGTGATGCTATGAAGTGACCCGCGAAATTTATGGGCAAACATAGCCATCATGTTTTCAATAGTTTTTCGTTTTTCGGCTTCTATCTTTATTATCTGCTTATTAGCTTCTACAAGGTTAATATTTGCTTCTTCAAGGCGAATATTTGTTTCCTTTGTTTTTTTTTCAGACCTCGATGTGTTTACGTAGCCTAATAACAGAGCTTTTGTAGCTCTAACGCCTCGATTACACCCTGGCATTAGTTCTTCTACATTAAGTTCATCAATATAATATTGTAGGACATCTTTTATTTCATGGTTGCTATGACTTCGGGCATATTCATTAAAAAACGATAAATAATCTAACAAACCTCCCTCTACTAAGTCGGCTGATATTTTTTGGAAATCATCATCGTTTATATATTTATCAAACCCACCATGAAGCGCTAAAACAATTAAGAGTATCTGCGAGTTTAATATGTAATTAACTCGATAATCATACCATACCTTTACCCCCTCTATTTCCTCGGAAAATGCCCTGGAAAATGCCACTTTTTTGTAAAAATAAACGGCCTTTTCTTTTGATTTAGAGCAACCTGTTCCATTGGCATAATATTGGGCTAATTTGTATCTGGCTCTATCATAACAAGGCAATGTTCCTGACTGTTCAGCAATATCCATATATCGCTTAAAGGCCTCGTCATAATTCCCCTCATCGTCATATCGGTCTGCAATTCTGGTAAGAGCTTCTGGGTCTCCCTGCATCGCAGCCATTTCATAAAATTGTTCTTCTTCTTCAATGTGACCATAAGCATTGGCTATTTCAGCCGCCTTCAACTGCGCCTCGCATAAACCATTATTAGCCGCTTTTTGAATTAGCTTAATCGCTTCTAATTTGCTTTTGTCTATGTGAAATCCGATTAATTTGAATCTGCCCAAAAGATATTCCGCTTCTGCCAACCCTCCCTTAGCAGCTTCTTTTAGCCAGTCCATCGCCATGTTCTTGTCAAAAGGATCAATTTCATTCATGCAAACATAAAACATGACCAGTTGGGATTTATTATCTCCGGACGTGGCCTTTGAATAAAACTCATCCAAATAACTTTTTTCTTTAAAAAGCATATTGGCGTCTACATTTTCACTGATTAACCATGGATATAGAAAAAATGGCCAAATACCATTTCCCAGCACTTCACTTAAGTCTTCGTTCATGAATATTTTCTCAATTACAGTGGAAGCAGTTTTTTTGCCGGGCAATTACACTGCTATCATCAGGATAAATACAGGCACCAACATTATTTTCATACACCCAAACCGGAACATGCGCCTGTCGCTGGGTATATTGGTTCAGTAAAGCATCTGTCGCCATCGCACCTATCATCGCGTTCAAGGTTTTCACCGCTGGCTCTTTCACTTCCTGCCCGCTCACATAACCCCTCCTGATCAGTTCATTCCCTATGAACTGGTCTTTATGCTGTTCCGCAGCGATCTGAGTGGGGTTGATGCGCCCTAGGCAATTTAAGCATAAACAATCCCCTGAGCGAGCGATGATTATTTCTCCGCTCATATCGGTAATCTGTTCGTCCTTAACGGTAATATTCACCCCCGTCGAAATTAATGGTATCCCCAAACGTAATGCTATTTCCTGGGTTTTATACCGGCTGAAGTGATTATCAGTGGCGACGATCAACCAATCGCATTGCAGGAGCACCGGCAAAAGCGCCTCATCCTCGATACCGACTGGATGCGCACCAACCTGTGCCTTGGGGTTGATGCGCTGTAAATGCTCCCTGACCACCTCCACTTTGAGCCGGTTTTGTTCTGCATCGCTGTAATAAGCGCCGACAATACGGTTCAGGTTGGTGATTTCCACACGGTCTGGATCAATCAGGTGTATATCCTGAAACCCCGTATGAATGAGATTTTCGGCAATTACCGAACCCAATCCGCCGACACCGACTATAGCTATAGTTTGGTCGTGCGTCACCTGTCTTAACGTATCCAGTCCCAAAGCAAGGGTACTACGGGCAAGAAAGCCGTTTTGGAGGTCGGTAATTTCCTTATCGATGGGGGTTCTATCTTCATCAGCGTTGGGCCAGTTTTCCACCATAATTTGAGTTTTGATCTGTGCGTCATGCGCGATAGACCTCCCGTGATGGCGTTCCCAGAGTCGCGCGTCATAATCGGATTGCGACAACACGATGCTGGCGTAACTGACATTTCCCAAGGTATCGTCCAACCAGCGATGAAAGTTCTTTTCGTCGCGGTCATCTACACCGGAGAAAGCTACGCCGTCGGCACAAAACGGATGGGTATGCACGTCAATCAACGTATCCACATCGCCGCGCTGTTGCATTTCCCCCATTTTGCTAAAGACATACTCTTTCTTCAGCCGCAGATGTGCCAAACCTTGGCTGTCGTAGTCATCGGCTGTTGGATAATGCGCTGCGACTACTTTTATGACGGTGTAATCGCCGTATGTGTGGCGTTGGCCGAACAGCAAGGCAAATTCCTCTCGGCTTGGGTCTTGAAGCAGTCGGTTACGCAGTTCAGGGAAAAGCCCTTGCGGAAAGCGGATACGAATAGACTTGCTATGCATGGCTACTCCTTATTACCTAAAGCTTCGCGAATCAGATGGAAGTATGTCCACAGATTATCCCCATTACGCCAGTCTTGCGTCGGCTGCCAAGCGCCATTGTGGATATAGACGCAGTACCATTTCCAGCCTTTCTGTATAGGGGCGTCAGAAGCACCATGCGCAGCAAAGTTGATGAAGTGGCCATCATGCGCCATCGGCAGATTGTCAGGCAGATAAAAGCCAACTGGCGGTAATGCAGGGTATTCGTCTGGAAAGTGCACCAACAGATCGGTGTTTTTCGCAATGTGATGCCAATTGGGCGGCAGTTGGTAATTTCGCACAACAAGCCAATTGGCACCGTCTTCGTCGAACTCTACGCCTTTTTTGAACAGATTTTCGGCAAGGTCGATCACCTGTTCAGTGATGATCTGTTTCGACTGACGAGAGCGCACTCCGCTAAATCCGTATCCTTTAGAACGATCCGGCATAGAAGTGATTTTGGCACCGCGTCCATTTTTGTCCACCAGTTCATGCTGGCTATAATGTTGGTTGGGGTTGATCCGTTGCACTTTGCCGCCGTTTTCGATGATCACAGTGCGTCCTGGACCGGGTTGTGCAATGCGTGTCAGTTCACTGCCATGCACACCATTGCCGATGCTGCTGGGGTTAATGCGTCTACCGTTGATGATGGCCATATGTCTATCTCCTAGTGTTGTGTTAAATTGTGATTAATTTGGATAAAACATGTCCTGCCGTCGGAACCCTAAATAATACCGGCGGCAAAAATGTTTGGTGTTAATTGGACGCACTTTCCAATACGTGTTCATCATCAGGCGAGTTTATCTCCCAGGCTGTCATCGTGGAGTCTATGCGTTCCTCTTCGCCTTTTTCGGTATGATCGTAACCATTATTGCGCTCATCAACATACTGGCTAAGATCAATAAAGCCGGAAGCTTTCAGCATCACTTCCCGTGCGGCATTGACGTTGGGGAATGCCGCAACTTCGACACGAATGCCTCGCTTGCGTAATTCCAGAATCACTGGAATTAAATCCTTGTCACCGGACAGCAACACGATAATGTCGGGTTTGACAATCTCCGCCGTGCGCATCAACTCAAGGGTGATCTCCACATCGAAGTCGCATTTGTAGGTATCGCCCGCCGGTGAACCTACCTTGCTATGAACTAACGCACCCGTACTCCAGAGTGCTTCTATTTCACGGTCACGAGCATGTGGATTGCGTGGATCTTTAGGGACAAAGGCATGATATTCGACCAGAAAGCGGCTTTCGCTCAGATAATCTTTTAAATCACCGTAGTCTGGCTCAGCATTGTAATTCTGAAAAGCTGCGTTGGTATTGGCGTAATCGTTGAAAATGACGATGCGTTCTTTCATAAGATTGTCCCTTATTGAGTGGTTAAGGCGAAAATGCTGCCCAAGGCAATTGCCCCGCCAATGAATGGAAAGCCAAAAATAGCCAGCGTACCACCACCAACAATCAGCCAAGGCAAGACGTTGCTTTTATTATCGGAAGCTGAGTAGTTTGGTGCTGCGGCATGTTGACGCGGACTATGCGGGCGTTTGCTGCCACCATTGTTGTTGCGGGTGGCATTACTGTATTTGCTGGGGTTTGGTATGTCGGCCATCTAAGTTTCCTGTGTTGTTTGGTAAAAAAATGTATAGTTATAAATTCGAACTGATTTTAGCGGCATGATAAGTACATATACTGTTTTGCCTTTAGATTGATGTTTCTATCAACATAAATACTTTCTCTACTGCTTATTGCATATAAAGCAGAGTACGTGCCAACTCAACAAAATGACCGCAACACCCCTAATATTCTATGTAGCTTAGGCTTTTTTAGCATCACTCAGATGTCGATAGGGCTAATTAATAATAAAATATATTATTAATAAATAAAATATCTTATATACTGATGCAATGAAAACACAAATCTCTGACAATAGAATACTCATCAGTTGGATCGGAAAAGCCGACCTCAAAGCCAGTGAAATGAATGGCGAGGAGGGTTTAGGCCCTGTGGCACAAGCGCTATCGACACGAAATTTCGATTTCGTTATTTTGATGTGTAATTACGCCAAGGAAAAAGGTACAAGCTATGTATGCTGGCTTGAGAAACTTACTCCCATTAAAGTTGAGTTGTACTCAGCAATACTTTCTAGTCCCACTAACCATGCTGAAATTTATCAGTTTGTTATCAAACTCATTCAAGAAGTTCTCTCTCGTTTTAAAGATGCCCCCAAACTTACATATCACTTAAGTCCAGGAACGCCAGCAATGGCGTCAATCTGGGTTCTCATTGCCAAAACCCGGTATGCAGCTGAGCTTATCGAGTCTTCGGTGGAAAGAGGGGTATCAACGGTTAGCATTCCTTTTGATATTTCAGCAGAGTTTATTCCTGATTTATTGAAGGGTCCGGATAGCGCTCTTAGCCATCTAACTGCCGGTGTTGCCGATGAGACATCGGTTTTTGATGGGATAATTCACCGAAGTCCAGTGATGCGGCAAGTTATCAATATGGCTCGACAAGTAGCACCACGATCCATTCCTGTCCTTATTGAAGGTGAAAGCGGAACAGGTAAAGAGATGCTGGCTAGAGCTATTCACAACGGTTCACGAAGAAACGCAGCGTTCATCGCTGTTAACTGCGGTGCGATTGTAAAAGAATTGGCAGAGTCTGAGTTTTTTGGTCATAAAAAACATTCCTTTACCGGAGCAGTTTCAGATAGAGAAGGTCATTTCGAACTAGCTAACGGTGGCACGATATTTCTGGATGAAATCGGTGAGTTGCCGTTAGATATACAAGTCAAGTTACTTCGCGTTATTCAAGAAAAGAAAGTCGTTAGAGTTGGTGACAGCAAGCCCATAGATGTGGATTTTCGCATTATTGCTGCAACCAACCGGACGCTTACAACTGAAGTGGAGGCGGGGCGTTTTCGAGAAGACCTTTTTTACCGGCTTGCAGTGGCCGTTATTAGGATTCCTTCTCTTAAAGACCGCCCTGGCGATCTTACCCCGCTTATTGATAATGCTATGATTAGGATTAATAAGGAAAGCTCATCCGAACTTACATGGGAGGAAAAAACAATTTCTGTGGGCGGAATAAATATTCTTATGCATCACCCTTGGCCTGGTAATGTGAGGGAATTGGTCAACACCCTTACGAGAGCCACTGTATGGACATCGGGCAACCTTATTACTGAAGAAGACATCAAAAACGCACTACTTAACTCTCCTTTATCAAGACACCAGAGCGATGGAATCCTCAACAGGTCAATCAGCGAGCCTATTGACCTGGAGGGCATGATTGGACAGGTGGCAAAACATTATATCTTGCGAGTACTGAAGGATACCAACGGCAATAAAAGCAAGGCGGCTGAAATGCTGGGGCTAAACAGCTATCAGACATTGGACAATTGGATCAAAAAATACGTCGATTGAAGAATGACGACTCACCAAGCAGTTTATCAAACTGAGGTTTTTCTATACTATTTGTACACCTTGTTTAATTCCCTACCCTGGCATAGCATCCTTCAATCTGCATGATGAAGGACGGAAGCAATATGCGAAGTAAATCAGTGAATCACATGGCGAAAACATGATGATTTTATGCTGTTACTGCCATCCATAGGGCAATATACTCAGCGTATTCGAGGCGATGATAAAAAAATAGCCAATAATCCAAACTCATAAAATAACTTATTGTCCAATCTAAGCAGTTAAGCAAAATAACTTGAACACTTTGTCAAAAAATACCGCATATTCAAAGCATGAACACAGCAATTTTGTTCAACTTCTTCCTGCTTGCTTCCTAATGAAACTTAGTTGTAGAGCCACGAGTGCAGAATATGAATTCGTTCATGTGCGATTGTCTTTCGAGGGAGGCGTGTATTCAAATGTGTTTAGCCAAAAGAACAACAAGACCGTATTGGAAACGCTGAAACATAAGCGATATAAGAACCTAAAACTTCAAGCCGAAGAAAACTACCCGAATCTAAGACAACAAACGATCGGTAAATTTCTCCTAGAATTAAAAAAGGGATGGCGACGATTTTTATCGCAAATTCCTCAATAAATATGGTGATGATAAATACTCAATTTTCCGGATCGAAGATAAAGAGGCCTTAGATAAGCGAGGAATCTATGCCTATACAGTCGATAATGAGCTGAAATACATTGGCCGTTGCCAAGACTCCATGAGAAAACGAGTGAATCAAGGTTATGGAAAAATTCACCCAAAGAATTGCTACGTAGATGGCCAGGCTACGAATTGCCATATCAATGCCCTGATCACAAATGAAAAGAAAGCTATATGTCTTTGGCTTTGCGAACTCGATTTCGCCAAGATAAAGCTAGTGGAAGGAGCTCTGATTTCCGAACATCAACCGCCATGGAATATACAACGTATGGTTAGCCTTGGTGAGCGTAAGAATTGTTGCGAAAATGAGTAATAAGTGAATCAAGTTACAGGGTCACTCATTCGCTGCGAGACAGGAGTCGTGTAGTCCCCAGAAGCGATAGTGCATGTGTTTTCACGAAGCGTAGCGTAGTGAAAATGCAGGCTTTACGAAATCGTGTCGAGTCATTGGAGAGCATGTGAGCCATCCCCTTGTTGGGTGGCGAACGAGTGACCAGGACGGCTGGGGCTTGCGTAGCAATCTAATTTGTCGCGGTATTTTTGAGGATTTCCACGCTGGGAGCAAGGGAAATCTTTACTCAAAAATAGCGACTCCCCGAGTATATTCCAATAGATAAATGAGTCTGAAAAAGGAAAAAATAAATTCTTATAACTCAGCCGCTTTTTAGGTCTCGTTCATTAATTGTTTTAAATAATTTTGATCGTTCTTTTTGTAGTTGTTCAGCCGCCTGATCATCAGTTTGATTAAGAGCGACTTTATCCAGTATTTCAAAAGTGATGTCAGCTTTCAAGTACTTTATCGCATTATCAATGGATTTTAATTTGTCATAAGGTGTCATCATAGCTTCATAGGGATAGGTTTTCTTGTCCTTGCCCTTACTATCAGTAATTGTTTTAGGAAAAAAACAGGGTCGATGGTAATTGATATAAGGGAACAGTGTCTTGTGATTAAACTCATTGATTAAGGATGCCCAGCGCTGTGGGATATGTGCATAACCAAACAGTTTCCTGATCACTGAACCATTTTTACTTTCAACTAAAGCGTTGTCGTTGGACTGTCTGGATCGGGATTTGGTAAATTCAATCAGCAGTTTTTCCAGCAATGCAGCCACTTTGTAGTTAATGTATTCCGAACCATTATCTGAATGGAAGCCTTGAATAACAAAGGGAAAATAATCCAGCAGTTGTTCAATAACCGGCATTAAATACTGTTCGCTGATTTTCTCAACGGTACACACCACTTCGAATTGAGTCACCTCATCAACGGCATTAATATGATAGACGCCTTTTTGCTTGTCCTGATCGCCCTGATGAACCGTATCAATCCGAATAAAACCAGGCTCACCATGGGCGCGCGGCTTTTTTCTTATCCCAATAAGCGCGACCTTGGGTCGTGTTTTTTCAAAAGTATAGCGTTGCCGCAAATAACATTTTGATTTTCTAAGGTTGTACAAATGCGCAACCGATATGCCCGCTAATCGTTGGTATTGTGTTTGTTTGAAAATGGTAAGCGCACGTTCGCATAGTTTTTTAGTGGCAGGCCCGCTAAGAGTGTTGTGCCGCTCATCAAGCGCAGCCAGCAGGCAAATATCTTCAGCGGTATATAAACGTTCAAAGCCTTGGTAAATACGCTGTTGCCGTTCAATTATGCCCGTGTCGCAGTATTGCTTAATCAGACGTGTGAGCTGCTGCCTTGAATAATCGGTAATTTTAATAAGAAAACACACAACCACACCTTTGGATGCTTTATTCAGCGAGGGATATCTGAATTTAACCAGTGTCCGCTGTATGTCTCGGTATATATCTTTCTTGTTACTGGCAACCAGAAAAGCGATGGACTGAGTGCCGGTTAAAAATTGTTCCAATTGCTCGATTGTTTTTAGATCGTTTATATTCATGATTAGATTCATTCCTCTATCATGAACGAGATTTAAGCGTTTGTCAGACTCATTTTCCGTTAGGAATACAGTGTTCCTTCAGACTCATTTAGCATTGGAAGAGGCTCCCCGTAGCCTGCCAAGACGAAGTATGATAGAGTCAGGTCATGCAAAAGCATATTTTGATGTGTCTTTGCAAGACCTGTTTGTATTACGTACGACAATCATTATCCGTTGGCACCCACTTCACAATACCCGGCTCCAATATCCCACTTGCGCTTCACGGATAGGATTGATGGGGTATTTTTACCAGAGGACGGAAGTTCCAGAGGCAGAGGGCGAGGGCTTCACGGTATTTAGCCAACGTGGAGGGATTGACAGGAAACAGCACGAAGAAATCGTATTTTTGCAATGCATAGACGATAGGCCCCTTAGATAGTTCTAGCACTACCGCAATGGTGCCTCCAAAGCGTTTCTGCAGCGAATAAGCCCATTGCTCGATCGCAGGGATCTGATGGGGCAGTTGATCAAATTCTCGTTGCTGGCTATTAGCTGGTTGCAAACAAATATCATGTTTGGTGTCAGCCCAATCGATGCCAATAAAGGCGGTAAATTCTTGGGTTAGAGAGCTCATAAATACCTCCCAAAGTGATAAAGTAATCAGGTGAGATGTGCATTGCTTGAGTTCTGCGAAGGCAATATAGCGAGCCGATGTGACGGCAAACCCTGAGTATTCGTTGACGATCTCAAGCGCTCGGAAAAATTGGCCTTTGAATACCTAGGATCGAGTGGGAGCCCTGGTGGCAGAACTGCCACCGCGCCTTCGAAGCGATCCTCAAACTGCCGCGCCGAAGCGAAATAAAGCGACCCTGTGTCCATGAGAGACGCAAATCGCTCTGTTTTAAAATAGCACCAGAGGCGCTCGGTCCAATCGAGTTGTTGATTCGCTACGACGCGCACGGCGATCCCATCCCTATGCCGACTAATGAGGAACTAACCGGATGGCTGCGAGCGTTCCAAAAGAGAACGGGTTGAGCGAAGAGTTAGGTTTCATTCGAAAACCTCCGCTAGCTTGGAAAATGCTTCCTTCAGAGCTGGCATGAGTGCATCGTAAATCGCAAATAGATCGGCTCCAACTGCTAGTCCAAGGCGATCAAGCACGGAGCGGAGTTTCTCTTCTTGTCCTGCTTCGGATCCCAGGTGTGAATATGCAACTCGGAGATCGTAAAGAACATAGAGTGGGCTCATCGCTCCTGCAATGTTCTTGTTTGGGGCAATAGCCTCACTTAGCTTCTGAAGTCGCTTCAAACTTCCCAGCTTTGCGGGGTCTAGCCCGAGGACAGTAAGCGTTCTTTCCATGGCCTTGTTGTCGAAAGACTCAAGGTAAACCTTGTTTAGTGCATCGGCTACATTGCTCCGCTCGACGGATGTGTCAACGACAGGGCGACGGATCGATATTGCCAAATCGAGCACTTCCTTCTCGAGATGAGCGAGTTTCTCACCAAAGCGCGAGAAACAGGCTTCAAGTAGACGTGAACGTTGCTCAAATAGTTGATCCTCCGGTGTCCGGTCAGTGAATTTGCATTCAATCTGACCATCGTAAAATTCAGAACCGATAGAGTGGTCGGATGGAACATTCTCAGACCGAAGATAGAACTGCTCGTTCTCTGGTAATTGCGCGATATCACCGAGCCACATGACCAGTCGACCATTTCTATTGATCCCGAATGGAAGATAGAATCCATCTCTTAGCAGAATACTTCCGTAGGTTTGAGAGGCGAACGTAACACGATGGGAAGGGTGTACATCGTATTTAATTAGGACTTCTTTGTTGAAAAAGACTGGTGTCAAAAACCCTTCGTTAAACTTTTGGGTCAGGCCAGGAATATAGTTGTAGTCGTCAGAGTCGTACAGGAACGGCACCTTGGTAAACCTAAAATCGCGAGCTGTCTTGCTTTGGTTGACTGTGACAATGTTAGAGCTTTTCGCAGTAGCTTGGCGGTGAAGTTCGATCAATGCAAAGCGCGACCTATCCGGCAAATAAGTTGATCCGCACGAGGGACAAATCAGCATAGGAAGGCCACTAACTGAGACTTTGACCCCCGATACGTCATCATCAAAGTCTGCAAACGAAAGATCGAGATGATCGGAACACTTCTCGCAGTAGATGCGTTGCACTTTGCCTGGCGGAGGAAAAAGGTCAGCGACGTTCATGTGGGGTATGAAACCTGTCAAGTGGTTATATAGTTTACGCCTATCATCTCTGAACACTTCGATTTAGGCAATAAACTCAGAAAATTTTCTGAGGATACTAACTGTATATTTTTCGCGCAGGATGATATTCAGCTTCGTTTTTTCTTGATGAATGTCTGTTATTCATGAACAAACCAGCCAATCAAATTAACATTGTATAAGACGGGTTTGGGGTCTTTTGCAGCAAGTCATGACTGTTCGGTTTAGGGAGGCGTAAAATCATAGCCGACAGGCTGTTATGGGTCGAGTGGTGACTGTGATCTCGTTAAAAATATTACAAATCTGAATGTCCGGTATTGAGATTGGCTTTTTGAAACTGACGATTCCTGAAAAGGCTCGTAAACTAGATGGTTACAGACCAAGCTCGCTATGCGAGCCGAGACGTACAAGCTGCAATACCACGTCATCTGGCTTTCTGTAAATCAACACCATGTCTGGTTTGATATGGCAGTCACGGTAATCCTTCCATTCACCAGTTAGGGCATGGTCACGGTAACGAGGATCAAGCAGTTGATTGTTTGCCAGTGCATCCACGATGGGGAATAGCTCGACATTTAGAGTTGCTCGGTGTTGGCCTTTGCCCTCACGCTTATAGTCGCGCTTAAATTGGCTTGTCCATTCAATCGTCCGCATTCAAATCTGCCATCAGCTCTGCAATACTATTGGCACGAGGTAGGTTTCCAGCGCGAGCCTCCTTCATTGCGGCAATAGTGGTGGCATTGGGAATCAGCGGGTCGAAAGGAAGTGCGTGCTCATGCGCAACCTTGGTTAGTAAAAGCCGAACCGCATCAGATATGGTCAGCCCCATCGCAGCCAGCACAACGGTGGCTTCCTCTTTGATCTGCTCGTCAATCCGGGCACGTACTACAGCGTTTGCAGACATGATTAATCCTCCAAATAAATGGGCTACATTGTAGCTCATTTATTTAGCAAATGCATCTTGAATATGAATTGCGCAAGCTTCGCGACAATTGGTGTGCGGTAAAAATAGTATAGGTGCCGCTGTCAGCCAACGCGAGTTTGCTGACTGTCGTATAACAGTCTTCAGTGGCGGTTAATGGTCGGTAGTGAGCATTTAATTTTCGGTGGATTTTCCAGAAGTAACTGTCCGCCTTAGAGGTGCGACCGTTATTAAACGGTCGCACCTTCAGTTTGTTTTAGCGCTAGATCTCGGTTTGTTCCGATATTTCAAGAGCATCGTCAACCTCAATCGCTGCGAGACAGGAGTCGTGTAGTCCCCAGAAGCGATAGTGCATGTGTTTTCACGAAGCGTAGCGTAGTGAAAATGCAGGCTTTACGAAATCGTGTCGAGTCA